>Ga0164290_1000462_pt1 | contig 129553 bp, 111 predicted proteins | sample Micstemetagenome_FD_108782 | JGI IMG/M metagenome (GOLD analysis project Ga0164290, IMG submission 108782) | Contaminated culture microbial community from soil near Moab, Utah, USA - Microcoleus steenstrupii SON62 (Illumina Assembly) | ecosystem: Environmental > Terrestrial > Soil > Soil crust... | reverse complement strand
GCCGGGCGTCCTTCGTAGCCGCCTTCGGATGAACGTCCGCGAGCCGGGCGTCCTTCGTAGCCGCCTTCGGATGAACGTCCGCGAGCCGGGCGTCCTTCGCCGCTGCCTTCAGACGAGCGTCCGTAAGGTTTCTTTCCGGCAGTAGAACTACCGAATTTGCCGCCTGTGCGACCATAAGGTTTTTTATCGCCACCTTCTCCATCAAACTTTCGAGTGCGGTCGGAGCTGGTGCGTTTGTAGCTGCCCCCTTCGGACTCACCGTGGCTGCTGCCTTCAGACCGGAATTTTGGTTTGCCGCCAGCTCTGGGCTTACCACCGAAGGATTTGCCGGCGCCGGCTTTACCGCCGCCTGATGGCTTGCCGAAGCGACCTTGAGGTTTGCCGCCACTGCCTCCCGGCTTCTTCCCATACGCACCGCCTGAGCCTGTGCGCTTGCCACCAGCCGAGCTTCTGCCCTTCTTATTTTCCATTTTAGTTCACGGTCCTTATATATGCAGAGGCAGATTATATGACAACGCCTGAAGTTTCCAGAGGGAAATTCTCAGGACTGGGGGAAAACTTCACGTATGAAGCAAGTATTTTACCGCCAGTGAAACTCTCTCAAGCCCCGCTCAGAGCGAACGACCACACCACCTGCCGGATGAGAAACCGGCTGCCCGGGGCGGCGCACACCTGAATGCGTAGTCTGATAGGCGCGTCGATTTTTGTTGCGTGCCGGCCTTGGTTGAACGGGGCGCTTTGGTCGTGCCACTACAGGTAATGCCAGAGCTCCGGCTGTAGCACGCAAGCCTCCCTGCTCGTCCGTCTGGACAGGCTCGGCTTTTCGCGACGCAGCGGGCGCGGCAGATGGAGAATGAGTGGAAGCAGGAGCAGATGTAGGAGCTGACGAGGCTCCAGACTCAGGTTGCAATTGAGGAAGCGGCAAAGCTTTAAGTTGAGGAGCGGCTTCTTGCTGGGTTGGTTGCAACGGTTGTGGTACACCAGGTGCCCATTGCCTCTGTTGTTGGGACGCTCGCGGCGGAGCTTTTCTTACCGCCTTAACTGGTGCGGTTACCTCATAACTTGTCTTGCTTGCTGACTTTGCCACCACTTCTCCGGGCGGCACTTTATGCACTTTGTAATAGCTTTGATTGAAGTCATGAAAAATGCCGGCAGCAACCGTTCCACCGGTTACTTTCTTGCCGATTGCCATCGTGTGATTCTTATTTCCAGCCCAAACAGCAGTGACCATGTCGTTTGTGAAACCGACGAACCAGAGGTCGGTTGAATTATCCGAAGTACCAGTTTTCCCCGCCACTGTGCGATCCTTCAACTTGGCTGCAACTCCGGTGCCTTTAGTGACGACATCTTCCAAGATAGAATTCAGTTCGAGTACGCATGCAGGATCAAAAACGCGATGAAGATAGGGGTCGTATTTATGCAGGATTGTTCGACCATCCAGTGAAGTTATCATCCGCACCATCCAAGGTTCTACGGCGACGCCACCGCGCGCAAATGTGCCATAGGCGCCAGCCATTTCCAAGGGTGTAACGGCGCAACTACCTAGTGCCAACGAAAGATTTGGAGGCAGCTGCGATCTGATGCCTGCATCCTGAGCCGCCATAATGATCGGTTGCATTCCGATTTGTCGAGCAACCTTTACTGCACAGACGTTGCGTGACTGATAGAGAGCCTGTCTGACAGTCACTTTGCCGAGAAACTTTCCATCATAGTTTTTTGGCATGTAAGTGGTGCCACCAATTTGTGGGACTTCCAATTTTGTGTCATCGAGGAAACTCTCACTGTCGAGAGCACCATTGATGAAGGCAGCCAGATAGACAAATGGTTTAAACGAAGATCCTGCGGTATGTGGGTTGGTAGCGCAATTCCACTGGCTTTTCCAGAAGTCTCCGGCACCACCGACTAGAGCACGAACAGCTCCGTTGGAAACCGAACATGCAACGATGGCACCTTCATCGATTCCTCTCGGAGCTCGATCAATTCCTTTTTGAATAGTTGATTCGGCAAGTTTCTGAGCATCTTGATCGAGTGTCGTGTAGACGCGAACTCCACGTCCAATGCGGGTCGTATCACCTTCATCCGGCAATAGTTTTTTTACCGTCTCTAGAACGTAGGATATGAAATATGGATATTTGTCGAAGGGAGCAGTATCATCTGCGGTGCCACGTCCGCCAAAGCGAAGCGGTGTCATCATTGCATATTCGTATTGACCAGGAGAAATGTAACCATTATCCGCCATCATTCCAAGCACTTGTTTCTGCCGTTTGAGCGCGTCAACTCTGTTGTCGGGATTTCCGAGAATCGACGGACTCTTGATCAATCCGGCAATGAATGCCGCTTCCGGGAGTGAAAGAGCCGATGCATGCTTGCCGAAATATGTCATCGCAGCCTGTTCTACCCCCCAGGCTCCGTTACCGAAATAGATTTCGTTCAGGTAAGCCTGCAGGATCTGCCATTTGCTATAGCGACACTCAATCATGAATGCCAGCGCAGTTTCCGAAAGTTTGCGGATTAAAGTTCGCTTCTCACCTTCGTGAAAGAGATTTTTCACTAGTTGCTGTGTAATGGTTGAACCGCCTTCGACCATTCTGCCTGCGCGTATATTGGCCAACATCGCACGAGTGACGCCAATAAAACTGACTCCGGCATGCTCGAAGAATTGCCGATCTTCAACAGCCACAACCGCCTGAGTCATTTGACTGGATACTTGACTCAATGGAACAACACGATGTTTGACGCCGGGGTTGACCGTCAACACCAGCTTATCGTTGCGATCGTAAATTTCGATTGGTGAACCGTGATGATAATGTTCCAGGTACGCGAGGTCAGGAATCTCACGTAAATCCCAGCAAACAAGCGCTCCAAAGATGGTCGCCGCCAGGACAAATGCAGTGCACAAGACCATCATCGAATACTTGATGACATTTCCAATCTTGTAGACTATTGGCGGAAACATAATCATGAGATGTTCAAATTCTATCAACTCACTGGTTTGCTGCCTGTTTCGAATGGTGGCACAGGATTGGTAAAAGCGTCAACAAAAGAGGCGATTTGCTTATGACGGCAGTAAAACAATCGAACGCATACATAAGATTAGCCACCAGTAATGATGCCCAAAGCATACTGGACATCTATGCACCTTACTGCCTCAAATCACCGTCCACGTTTGAGATTCAGCCACCAGAGCTGGAGGAGATTCGCAACCGTATCGACAAAACCTTGACCAGATTCCCGTACCTTATCTTCGAAGAGGAAGGGCAAACTGTCGCCTATGCGTACGCAGGACAACATATGGAGCGAGCAGCTTACCGATTTTCGGCGAATGTCTCCGTGTATGTGAAAGAAGGTTTTCACGGCACTGGCAAGGGAAAAGCTCTATACAGTGTGCTATTGCCGCTCTTGAAGAAGCAGGGCTTCTGCAACGCTTTCGCCGGCATCACAATGCCCAATGCCGGCAGCGAAGCACTGCACAGGTCGATGGGCTTCATACAAACCGGCTTGTATAAGAATATCGGCTACAAATTCCAAAAGTGGCACGACGTCTCCTGGTGGCAGCTTCCCTTACGCCAGCTTGTAGAATTTCCGGACGAACCGACCCCTATTAGCAAAATGCTTGAGGATGCTGAATACAGCTTCCTCAAGCCAAGAAATTTAGATTGAACAAAATCCTTTAGTGCTGAACGCAACCCGGATAAATCCAGGGAGCATCGTAGTTGGAAGTCTGATGTTTGGGATCAAACATCCAACTGGGAGCCGTAGCAATCAGCAAGCCAACCATGACGGCCATCCAAATGGTCTTCAGAGAAATCTTCTCCATAAGTCGCTCCCGCTTCGTTTTCGAAGCTTCCGGACAACTACCTTCATATGGTTCATTCCACAGGCACAATTAGCTTAAACAGCGCTAAGAAACCAGTGGTTGTCAGGAAATGACCGCCTACAGGGCCAGAAGTTCCACCCCCAAAAACCTGAAGTCCAGACCTGGGCGCCGGCTTAAAGGGGCCGGAAGTTGAAGCGTTATCGCTTTAACTTCCAGCACGCACTAAGAATGTGAGATGCTCACTTGACTTCCATTCGGCAAAAAATAATGCAGCCGGATAGAAGCTAAAGCGCTAACGCATTAACTTCTACAACTCTATATGTTGGATGTCAGGCGCCCGCCACGATTCTCAAATCGCTGAGAGGAGAGCAGCGAGGCTGGAGCAAACTCGGCTGCACTTTGGGCGCATTCCACTTGTCTGTAATCCATTTTGCGAGCGAAATCGATGAGCATATCGAACAAGCCCTGGACTGCCTGTGACGAATCCGGCTGCACAAACAAGCGTTTTATTTCGATTGCATCTTCGGATAGCTTCGCGGCTCCTGCAAACCCTGCAATTTTGCCGTTCACCTCTAAGACGAAGAAAACCCCGTCGTGTCCGAAATAGCTCCACTCCAAATTTTTTAAATCCGCATCGCTCCCATCCAGGTCCAGCTCTTTCGATATGCTCGCCAGGGCATCCTTTGCGAGCGCACGAATGTGCGGTTCATCCTGTTTGTTGGCGATGCGGATTTGGCTCATTTAGCCGTTACTGAACGAGGAATGCCACCATGAGGAGAGCAACGATGTTCAAGATTTTGATCATCGGGTTGATGGCTGGGCCGGCGGTATCTTTGTAAGGATCGCCGACTGTGTCGCCGGTTACTGCAGCTTTGTGAGCTTCAGAACCTTTGCCGCCGTGGTTGCCTTCTTCAATGTATTTCTTGGCATTATCCCAAGCGCCGCCGCCCGAGGTCATCGAGATAGCGACGAAGAGACCAGTAACGATACTGCCGACGAGTACTCCACCGAGAAGTTTTGCGGCGGCGTATTCACCGGGCAAAGCATCGTTCAAGAAAGTAGCGCCCAAAATTGCAATCAGAACAGGAGTGAGAACCGGCAGGAGCGACGGCACGATCATTTGACGGATCGCTTCTTTGGTGACGATGTCTACGCAAGCAGCATAATCCGGTTTGGCGGTACCATCCATGATGCCTGGACGCTCTTTGAATTGTCGACGCACTTCGGTAACAACCATGCCGCCGGCCTGACCAACAGCTTCCATAGCCATTGCAGCAAACAAGAACGGAATCAAACCACCGATGAACAATCCGGAGATTACATAAGGGTTGGACAAATCAAAAGCAATTACGTTTGCTTCTGCGGCAGTCTTGCCGGCAGCGACTGCTGCGTTCTGCAACGCCATATTCAATTCTTCGGTATACGAGCTGAAAAGGACCAGAGCGGCAAGACCTGCAGAACCAATTGCATAGCCTTTGGTTACAGCCTTAGTGGTATTACCCACGGCATCAAGCGGATCTGTGATTTCGCGAACTTCTTTAGGAAGTTCGGCCATTTCTGCAATACCACCGGCGTTATCGGTGATCGGTCCGTACGAGTCGATGGCGACGATGATGCCTGCCATTGAGAGCATTGACATGGCTGCCAACGCGACTCCAAACACACCGCACAGAGCAAAGGAAACGACTATACCTACAACGATAGCGATTACAGGGAATGCAGTCGATTTGAGTGAAACTGCAAGACCGGCAATGATGTTCGTCGCGCTTCCAGTCTCAGAAGCTTTAGCAATGTATCTAACCGGACCAAAAGAAGCGGAGGTGTAATACTCAGTGATAACAACGATAGCGCCCGTCACTACCAAGCCGACCATAGCTGCCGACCAGAGACTGAGCGTCGAGTATTGCAAGCCGCCCATGTACTTATCGGTGACGAACCAGAAGGCGACACCGGCAAGAATTGCCGACCAGACCAGACCGTTGTACAGAGCACCCATGATGTTGTTCTTCTTGCCGAGGCGGACGAAGAAACATCCAATAATTGAAGTAATGATTGAAGCACCACCCAGGATGAGCGGGTAGTAGAGAATTTCGCCTCTGCCTGCTGCGATTTGCTCTTTGAACTGCTGCGAAGCAAGAAGCATGGTGGCTACTGCTGTTACAGCGTAAGTTTCAAAAAGGTCAGCGGCCATACCGGCGCAGTCACCGACGTTGTCGCCTACGTTATCGGCGATAACTGCGGGGTTACGCGGGTCATCTTCAGGAATTCCAGCTTCGACCTTACCGACCAAGTCAGCGCCGACGTCGGCAGCTTTGGTGTAGATGCCACCGCCAAGACGGGCGAATACCGAAACCAAACTGGCGCCGAATCCGAGTCCGACCAGGGCATTTACGTTTTTGGTCGCCATGTAGAAACCGGCAACACCGATGAGACCGAGACCGACTACGAGAAGTCCGGTAACCGAACCACCTTTGAAGGCAACGTCCAACGCTTTTGCCAAACCGCCACGGGCCGCTTCGGCAGTACGCACGTTCGCTTTAACAGAGACCTTCATTCCGAAGATACCGGCAAGCGAACTCAATGTCGCTCCAACCGCAAAACCGGCTGCGGTCACCCAACCATCTTTCGGAAGCAGTGAGCCGATGATGATAAAGAGACCGACTCCGACCAGCGCCACTGAGGTGTACTGGCGTTTCATGAACGCATTTGCACCCTGCTCGATTGCAGCAGCAATCTCCTGCATTCTTTCGTTACCGGGGCTGAGACCGAGCACGTAACTTCCAACGACAATCACATAAAGAATTGCCGCTGCGCCACATCCTAGGACCGCGAGCAGGTTGACATCCATTTTGGAAAACTCCCTTAGAAGCTGATTTGTTTGTAGAAAAACACTGAACCGCTTGATTTATCAGTCGAACCGAGGAGCCGGTCGAACAGATTTGGTCAGTTTGCAGATTCTGAAAGACGCAATCTTGGCAACGGATCGTGTTGGTGAGATTCGCATCCTGACTGGCAAATCGCTGGGGGTGAGTTATAAAGCGATTGCACTAGAAACTACGGAAATCAAATTTAACAGGTTAACGGCAAACGCCAGCCCACATGAGGAAAGCTCAATTTTATTTGTGCCTCACCTGTGGTGGCATGACGATATCAAGCGAATATAGACATTCAGTTTCATATCAAGCTTATGACTATAGAACCAGAATCACTTACTGCTTGACGCGTGTTATCATGTCCTGGCGGTTTAAGTTAAGGTGGTTTCATGTCTTGGAAAACTGGTAGTCATGCCTGTTTCCTCACTCTCTCCTCCTTACTGACCATTGCTTGTCCGAACAGTTACGGTCAATCTTTTTCGACTGCTGACAAAGTAGTTTCAGTGTCGCCGGATTTGGCTCACGGTTCGATCACAATCACTACCAACTCGAAAAATCCGCTGCCGGCGCCACAGATTCAATACCTGCCGGGACCGGACGGGAAGACGCTTTTCGTAGCCGATTTCGAAGGCGTGTCTTATCAGCTGCCTACCCACTTACTGAAGCCGGAAAATCTAGCTCCCGACGCTTGGAGACAAAACGGCATTCAAGAAATTCGCATCGGACAATTCAGCAGCCAACCGCCGACAATGCGCATTTCAATCGGTGCATACGACGCCAAGGCATTTCGAAGTTTGGCATTTCATGCTCGCCAGGGCGCTTTGATAATGAAGTGGACGCCTGGCGCCCCAGGGGCTGCTGCGGCCGACAACCATCTCAGCCACAAAAAACCAGCACCCATAAAGATCGCTCCCGATCCGGTTGCAGTGGCTCCCTTCGCACCCGACTATCGCAAGTCCGTGGAGCCTGTTTCCACCTACAGCACTGCAGCCGGTGTCAAATCATCTAAAGAAGTTACGGTAAGGAGCACGAAAAAACCGGCAGTCGCTCCAGAGATTAAGACTCAGAAATTGCCTGAAGTACAGGATTTAGAAACGCAGAAGTGGATAGCTCAAACTCAAAAAAATTCCCCGGCCGGTATCTGGGAAGCTAAGCGAGAACAGAAGACTTCTCGATCGGAAGAAGGTGTCAAGACTGACGGAAAAGTTCTCTACAAATCGACAAACGCGCAAGGTCCTGACAGTGGAGAGGCAAAAGCCGGCGAAGAGAAAGGGCTGCAAAAGCCACCATCTGCGGTAGCACGCTGGCTCAAACTAAATTTCCCTTCTGCAAAGTCAAATGAAGCCCAGGAAGAAGGAAAGCCGGTCGGCAAGCCACAAGCAAAATTTGACTCCAAGACAGAAGTTTTGAAACCCGGCACTCTTCCTGATTCAAAATTGGAAAACCGCAGCGTCCAAAATGATTCTGAATCTACAGATGCGATGCGCGACGAAGGTCAGGTCACCGTCTCGGTCAATGATGTCGACCAGCAGAAAGACAGCGGGGCTACCGATGTTGTAGTCAAAGCCGATCGAAAACTCAATTACAAAGTCTTTCGCCTGCACGAACCGGAGCGCTTTGTAATTGACTTTGATGGACTGCCGGCACTGCAATCAGCCCAATTGCCATCGGTCGAAGATGAGCTGCTCATCAAAGGAATGAGAACCGGCACCCCAGACGACACAGGTCTTACACACAGACTGGTTCTTGATCTTAAAGACAATACAGTCGATGTAGCAGATGACTTGATCGATAACGGCCTGGCCCTCAGCCTGAAGATAAGGCCATCTACGAGTTCTCCAATGCCCGTCAGTCTAAAGGCCGGATTGGTCAAAGACAAACTTATTGTTCTCGACGCAGGGCATGGGGGCAGCGATCCAGGAGCACAGCGAGCCGGTGTTTCAGAAAAAGATTTGACCCTTCAAATCACCAACCAACTGAAAAAACGGCTCACGCAGATGGGCGCTCGAGTGGTTATGACGCGGTCGGACGATAGTTTCGTGTCTTTGGAAGACCGAGTCAAAATTACAAATGAGAATAAGCCGGATCTTTTCGTCAGCATCCATATAAATGCACTCGAAAGCACCTCAAGCATTTATGGAATTGAAACGTATTATCAAACCGAACAAAGCCGTGCACTGGCCACTGCCATCCACCAGCAATTGGTGCAGGGGCTGGGCGTTCCGGACCGATCTGTAAGAAAGGCTCGATTTTATGTGATAAACCACACGCCGGTACCGGCCATTCTGGCTGAGGTCGGTTTCATATCCAATCAGACGGAAAGAGACAATTTGGGTTCAGCCAATTACCAGGTCAAGATCGCCGACTCGGTCTCGGCAGGCATTACCCAGTACTTAACCGAAAAACAAGAACTGGCTGGCAAATCGGACCGGTCATCCTTCTAGAAAGAGCCTTGTCAGGGGGAACTTTGCCCGCCTAATTCGGTCCCTTGGAAAGTTAAAGTGAATAAAACAAAAACATAAACTTGTGCCAACCATAGCTTCCGGGCTTTCGTTGAGAATCATAATGTTGGGTCGAAACTTGCGCTTGGAAGTTTCAAAGGGTACCAGGGACTGAATTTGTCAGTTAACAAAAACCATCAGCCAGAAGGAACTGGGGACGCGATCGAACAGGGCGCCCGGATCGGTCTTTTCGATTCGGGACTTGGTGGACTATCCGTTCTGCGCCAGCTATCTCATCGCCTGGGTGCCAGTGCGCACTCATTTGTTTATGTAGGCGATACGGCAAGATGCCCGTACGGCGACCGTTCTGCCGGCGAGATATCCCATTTCGTATCGCAAATAGTTCATTGGATATCCAATCAAACAGTCGACAGCATCGTCATAGCTTGCAACACAAGTGCAGCAGTCGCCGGTGAAGAAGTCCGCAAGAACGCCAAGGTGCCGGTTATCGATTTGATTGGCGTAACAGCCGATCTGGTTGCTGCCAAATTCAACAGAATCGGTGTCATTGCTACATCAACGACTGTAAAACGCAAAGCCTTTTCAAAAGCAATTCACGAAAGAGATTCGCACAAACACGTCATAGAAATTGCTTGTCCGGATCTCGTGCCGCTCATCGAGCGAGGTTTGAGCGAATCAAAAGAAATGGATGCGGCGCTCAAGAAATATGCCGACAAACTCTTAAAAGAAAATGCCGAAGCAGTCATTCTCGGCTGCACACATTTTCCTTTTGTCGATGCGGCTCTTACACGCTTGCTGCAAGACAGAATTCAATTGATCGATCCTGCCGTCCTTCTGGCCGACTCGATTGCACAATCGATCGCCGCGGCAAATCCGGAAACTGCGATTGCCCTGGATATCAACAAAAAATCGCTTGCATATACAAATGGTCAAGCGAAAATCTCTCGCTCGCACATATATACAACCGGCGATCCATCGCGTTTTCGCGAGACAGCTAAAATCTGCCTAGGTTATCCGCTCGACACCGTAAACGGTATTACAGTAGACGAGTTGACTGTAACTACACCAGTAATCACGCTGGTAGAGCATGCAGTCAACACAACGACTGTGACTCCGAATATGGTGCCGGCAACAACATGACCCAGCAACTTTCGCTCGAAACGTCTGCTCTCACGGTTATCACAACACTAGAAGAAGCAGCGGCAGCCGCTGCCGTCTGCCAAGCTTGTCGACTTTGCGAGACACGCCAGAGCGTTGTCTTTGCAGACGGCAATCCCAAAGCGAAACTGATGATAATTGGTGAAGGTCCAGGTCAGAGGGAAGATGAATTAGGCTTGCCATTTGTTGGACGCGCGGGTCAACTATTAGACAAAATTCTTGCTTCCGTAAACATTGATCGCAAAAAAGATACTTATATATGCAACATGGTTAAGTGCCGCCCGCCAGGCAACAGGGTTCCGGGCAAAGATGAGATGGAAGCATGCAGATCATTTCTTGAAGCTCAGATTGAATTTGTTAAACCAAAATTGATCGTGTTGGCTGGATCGACCGCTGTGCAGGGCGTTTTGCAGGTTAAGGATCCGATAAGTCGTATTCGCGGTAAATGGTTTGACTTCAAAAACGATGCTAAAGTAATGCCCGTGTTTCACCCTTCCTTTCTTCTGAGAAATGAATCGAGAGAGGTAGGAAGCCCCAAATGGCTGATGTGGCAAGACATCAAAGAAATACGAAGAGCGTTGGACGCCCTCGATAATTGATCTAAATCGCCGATAGATAAGAGCGATTGTTTAAGAACGATTCTTTCAAAAAGATCATGTAGACGAAAAGTCAAAGCCCGTGGCGGAGACTTTTGAGCTAAGAGGATTCAATGGGTAAGAAAGCGGATACCTTTTACGGCGATTCACTGACGCATGAGCTGGTGGAAGCCGTCAACAATGATTTCGGACGCGCCGTGCTGCGCCTGCCCAACCAGGGGCGCGGAGAGGTGCGAGACGAGGTCTTTGTATATTTCTCAGCAGTGGCTATGCAGCAGGTCAATGCGATGTCGACAAAACACGGCATCGACGACACTGATGCGCTTCACGAAATCTATCAATTAACCAGAGCCAATCTAATTCATGGTTTCCGTCTTGGAAAAGACATGAAAAACGGCACCTGGGAGCCAAGCTAATCCTTTCCTTTCAATACAGTTTGATAACGCGCAGTCAGATGACTTGCGTTTAATTCTGCCTGCTGAACTGATTCTAATTCTTCTCGAATGGCAAAGAAGGGTTGAGACCGAGGCAAAAACGCTGGTCGAGCGTTCGATATTGTTTGGAGTTATGATTCTCATTGAGTAACAAGTGAGGTTGATTCTGTTGCAGTGTTGCAACTTCAGCCACATTTATTTCTGCCGAGATCGAAGACTATTTGCGAGGCATGGCGTGGACATAGAGAATCAAGCACAACAAGGAATGACTCTTGTTTGCATGAAGTGTCATGGCTCATTTCCGACCGGAACTCCAAACTGCCCGATCGATGGGGGACAGCTGACGCCTGTCTTACCAGACCCATTGTTGGGCACAACATTTGCTGAAAAGTACGAGATTCTAGAAGTGATCGGCCGCGGCGGCATGAGCACCGTATACAAAGCGCGCCATACATTGATGGACAGTTTTGTCGCCATCAAGATCCTCAATTCAGCATTAGTCAGCGATCCGCTTCATATGGAGCGTTTCACAAAAGAAGCAAAAACACTGAGCGGTTTGAAACATCACAACATCGTTCAAGTTTTCGACTTCGGCATTTTCAACAATTCAAAGCCTTATTTGATTACAGAATATCTGCAGGGAGAGAGTCTTGCCGACATTCTTCTGACTTCGTCACACATTTCTCCGGAGCGAGCTGTTCATGTGTTTCTGCAAGTTTGCGACGGACTGATGATGCTGCACAAGAAGGGCATTGTTCACCGCGATCTAAAGACGGGAAACATCTTACTTGTACAGGAATCCGACGAGCGAGATGTCGTAAAAATTCTCGACTTCGGCATCGCAAAAATGTTGGGTGACGAAAATAAGGACCAGCGACTGACCAAAGATGGAGAGGTATTCGGAAGTCCACTATACATGAGCCCTGAGCAGTGTACTGGAGGGCAAGTAGATGCACGCTCTGACATTTATTCTCTAGGCTGCGTCATGTATGAATGTCTCACCGGCGCACCGCCGCATATTGGTGCAACCACACTGGAGACTCTCAACAAACAAGTCAACGAGCCGACTCTTTCACTGCGCGGTATTGCGCCAGAATTGACAATTCCCGAGTTGATCGATGCACTGGTGATCAAGGCGTTGAGCAAAAACCCTTATCAGAGACAACAAACTGTTGAAGAACTGAAAAAGGCATTGATTGAAGCTGCCAAACGTTCTCGACTCTATGTCGAATCTCAACAGAAAGCTGCATCCTATAAGCCGGACCCCTTCGATGCCGGAGCAAATGGTGCTGCTCTTGTTCCAGATGAAGACGACGCCTTGATTCGCCAGCAAAAGCAAGCAGAAGAAAAGAAGAACCTACAGAATCTCGTGTTGGACGCGATCAGTCTGACGGAAAAACAAGATCGCGAGCGCAAACGGCTCAAACAGTACATTTACGGACTTTACGCCCTGCTGGGCGGTGGTCTGATCGCTTGTGCACTATTGCTTGCCTGGCCAGGTCCCGACGAGGATAGAGGTCCGGTGTATCAAAAGTTGCTCTGGCAATTTGAACTTGCACAAGGCGATCAATCAGCCAAGAAAAAAGACTGGCAGGATGCCGAAGAACATTACAAGAAAGCTGCATCTGAAGCAAAGAGTTTCGGAGATCAAGGCGATCGTTATATCAAGAGCGAACTAGCCTTACTGAAAATGTACGAAGAATCCGGACGAACAAATCAGATTGCCAAAGTTAAGATGAACATCGCCGAAGCTGATACCAAGCTGATCGAAGCAGCGGCGAACTACGAAGGTCAACATAAAAGAGGAAAAGCATCTTTTCACACCTCTCTGGACCTAGACGATCTCGACAAAGCTTCCGCAAAAAAATATTCGCAGTACTTCACTACCGCCGCCAAAAATTTCTTGGCTAAGGGCAAGATCGAAGAAGCGCACCGTGCGCTGGAAAGAGCTGTTTTGATCGAAGAGATGCATAGAGATACCAACGCTGCAGCCGTTGTCGATTGCGCGCACAAAGTTCTTGACGGCTGCAATCAGGAAGAGCACAAGCGCGAAGCAAAAACGCTCCTGGAGCGCGCTGAGCTAGCTCAAAAAGGCAGGTAGTACTGCTTTTTGAGGAACCCTGGGGCGCAGGCAATGCGTCCGTCCACAGCACTAAGAAAGCTCGTTTACTTTTTACCTGACGCAGGTGCTTTTGTACCTGCAGCTGCTTTGCCGCCGTGTTCAGGTTTTGGAGACGGAGCCGACTCCGGCGCTGTTTCAGTTTCTTCCGGTTCCGGTTTGTTCTGCATCGATGCCATTACACGATTGATGGACTTTATCACTTCGCCATTCGTCGTGACCGCATAGCATCCATAGACTATAACAATGACAAAGAGCATGCTGAGCGCTTTCTGCACTGTGGTGAGCCCAACTTGATTGCCCATTTGCTCTTTTGCACGCGAAGAAAAACCGACGCTATGTTCCGTTGTTTTATGCAACGGTCTAGCCGCACCTGGCCGAGTTCTCGATGCTCCCAGTCCTTTAGGTTCTGAACCTAACAACTGGCGCTGGCAATTTGCGCAGAATTTCAGAGCCGTGGTGACCGCCGCACCACAATAAGGGCACTCGCCTTCAATCTCTTCGAGAGCACCCTCTACAGCTTGAGCAAGCACCTGGGGATCCGGCGAGGAAGCCGCTTTTTCCGCAGCTGCGATGGTTTCAACAGCCAGGCGTTCCATTTCGTCGGATGTACGTTTATGTTCGCTGTCACGAATCGCTTTTGCTTCTTCCATTAAGCCGTGGAATTGAGCAACCTCTTCGCGATGTTTCATGGCCCTGTGTTTGACACCATCTCGCTTAACGGCTTCTTGGAATTTTTCAAGAAATTCTTGTGCGCTTTGATAGCGTTTTTCCGGATCCTTTTCCATTGCCGTGTTGAGAACACGCGTCATTTCAGAGCAGACTTTCATTTCCGGAATCGAAAAATTGAAGGGAATCGGTGTCGCATATAGGTGACAGTCCAGCATTTCAATTGCCGACTTGGCATTGAATGGAAGTTTGAGTGAAAGTGATTCATAAATTACGACACCCAGCGAATAGAGATCACTTCGGGGATCGACTACTGTTGAAGAAAGACATTGCTCAGGGCACATGTAGGGCGGACTTCCACAGACGTCGCCAACTTTGGTGATGTTGACGTGATCCATTGATCCGTCGCCGGATTCGATAATTTTCGACAAGCCGAAATCGATGAGAGTGACCCAATCGTCTTGATTGTTATGACGACTGAGCATAATGTTTTCCGGCTTCAAATCGCGGTGCACCAGATTGGACTCATGAGCTGAGGCTAGAGCTTCAAGCACTTGTGTGAAAACGCGACCGGCGCGTTCGAAAGAGAGCGCACCTTCGTCTTTGAGAATGTCCTTGAGACTTTTTCCTTCCAGATAATCCATCACGAGATACGGCTGGTTTTGATACATGCCGAAGTCGTACAGATTGATGATGTGGTGGTGACGCACCGCCGTGACCGTTTTAGCCTCACGGTGAAAGCGCTTGATGGCCTCGGGCTCGGACACTTTATGCGAATAAAGCATCTTGATGGCCATGTCCTTATCCATGTTTTGCTGCCGGGCCCTGTAAACAACACCCATGCCACCGCGGCCGATAACACCTTCAATCAAATAGCGACCGTCCAAAGTGGTGCCAACCAGTGGGTCTTTCGACACGGTCTGCAGCTTAGTAGAATCCGTAGGACAAACGTCCACGGAGTCTTCAAACTCGCTAAAACACTCAGGGCAGCTCTTCAACGCGCTTTTTGCGCTCCTAGTAAAAGTCATAGACCGAGAACTCCATACCCCTATATATATGCCGTTAATCTCTTTGCGGGTAGCTCGTGCTCATCACTCGAAAGTATGAATGGCGCAGAGATTACCAAAAGTTAAGGAATTGGGACTTGCGAAAAGCCTCAAAAGAAGGCGGAAATGACGCTATTGCTCACTGGGACGCCCTTTTTAGTCAAATATAGGCGCCCGTCGCACTGCTCCAGTAGCCCCGCGTCGGCAAATTTCTCAATTTCGCTGCGGAATCGTTTCGAAAGGTCGAAGCCGTGTTCTTGCTCGAATACTTTCAGGTCGATACCGCGCCGCAACCGTAATCCCAGCATGATCGATTCGCGCAAACGAGTACTTTCATCTATGACATCAACAGTCTCATCGCCCAGCCAGTCACGCATATAACGTTTCAGTGACCGCCAGTTTGATGTGCGCACACCGTCCAAATAACGGTGAGCACTTACCCCAAACGCCAGATACTCGGCGTTTTTCCAGTAGGCCATGTTATGCCGCGATTGGCTGCCTGGGCGAGCGAAATTTGATACTTCGTAGTGCTCAAAACCGGCGCGCTCAAGCGTTTCCACTAACAGCTCGAACATTTGCACATAAATGTTATCGGCAGGATAAGCCGCTGCACCTTTGGGAAAGCGCGAATATAGCGGAGAGTTATCGGCAAGATGCAACCCGTAGGCAGACACATGCCGCAGGTTTTTAAAACGGCTGGTGAAGTCTACAGCGCATTCCAGGCTCTTTGCGAAGCTTTCGACTGACTGAGTCGGCAGACCGTACATCAAATCGAGTCCAACCACGTCCACACCCGACTGGCACGCTAATTCCAGTCCCTGGAAGGCTTCCTGCCGATAATGGTCACGTCCCATCGCCTTCAGTTCTTCATCCAAGAAAGACTCGACGCCAACAGAGATCCTGTTGATTCCGAAGCTTTTCCACTGCTCCAGCTTGTCACGCGTGATAGCGTGCGGCGTGGTTTCGATTGTAATTTCGCAGTCAGCAGCCGGTTTTATGTATGAATTCAGCTTTTCCAGCATCGAACCAAGTATGCGCGGCTCGACAAGACCAGGCGTTCCACCTCCGAAAAACACGGACTTCATGCTTTCCTGGCTAAGATCTCCGCGTTTCTGCTCAAGCGCGGACAGCCGATCATCGATTTCTTTGAGCACTACTTGTTCATATTCATCGGTCAAATGATCGACACCGGCAAAGGCGGCAAAATCGCAGAAGTCGCATTTGTGACTGCAGAACGGAATATGAATGTAGGTGTGCGAAACCATGGTTAGTTAAGAATAGCTGCCCGTCGCGACAATCGCCATCAATCAAGTCGCAGGCTTTGTGCCCACTCCTGCTAGTATGTTAGCCTGCGTGGCCGGACAAGCCCAATTCCTTCAAACAGTGGCAAGTTACAAAAAAACGCTTTTGATTCTCGCTGTGGGGCTGTCTCTTGTCCCGCAATCGCTGGCATTCCAACTAAAAAAGCCGGTCAGGACGAGAGTCGAGACTTCGACTCAATCTTCGACATCAGCTCCCTTGCCAACCGGCATACCGGAAGGAAAAATCGAACCGGAAGAACCTAAGCCGATTCGCGAACTGTCAAAAACAGCCCTCAGAAGTCTATTCGATCCTCTGGAATTTGGTGAGAGTGAACAAAAGGGGCGATTGGAATCAACAAGAGATTTGCCCCGTGCCCTCGAACTGATTCGCATGCCGGCGCACAATTTTGAACTCAAATCTGTAGGCGATTTGATCGTTTCGCTACGAAAGAAAATCACTGATTCTCCCAGAAACGCTGCATTGCGTATCCGACTTGGCACGTTCCTATACCTGGCAGGAGATTCAGAAGGTGCCGGGCAAGAAGTACGGCGCGCCATCGGATTTGACCCAGGCAATTATGTTGCGCATGCGATGATGGCAAGAATTCTCAGTGAAGTTGGCGACATTCAGGCGTCGGAACTGGAATTCAAACAGGCGATCAAGATCGCACCGGACCAAGCCATTCTTCATGTCATGCAAGCAGAATGCATGCAAGCCCGCGGCGATATGTCTGAAGCTATCAACGAATATCGAAGAGCAATAGGCATACAACCATCGGCGGAGGCATTGTCCGGATTAGCAGATTGCCTCTTACAAGCAAATGACACCATCGGCGCTGTCAAAGCGGGACGGCAGGCCGTGTCACTCGATCCAAGTTCCGGCAAAGCTCATGTTGCTTTGACTAAAGCTTTGCTCAAGTACGGAGAGAAAGAAACGCCGCTTCGTACGGCACGTCAGGCCACTCTGCTTAGCCCCACATCTGCCGACAGCCACGCGGCTTTGGGACGTTCACTGTTTTCAAATGGTGACGTAAAAGGGGCCGTCGACGAATTTCGACAAGCAGTCAGTCTTGATCCGTTGAATGCGCAAGCACACAACGATCTCGGATATGCGCTTTACAGCAAAGGCGATATACTTTCCGCCATCAACGAATTTCGATTAGCGCTACGAATCAACCCAAGATTGGGTGAAGCAAGGAACAATTTGGAAGTAGCAATCTACGGACTAGCCAGCGGAAAACGCAGACAGTAACTGGCTATATCACTCTAGTAGTTGATTGCAAAAACTACTACACCCGGTACAATTAGTGAGGCGATAACTTACCGATTGCATTTTCGAGTTCACAATTTACGCACCGCCGGCGACGTCAAAGTTGTGAGCAGAGACAAAACAATTGCACCGTATCTGGCACCACGAAAAGATAAGTGATTTTGAAAGGTCGCAAACGACCTGCCGCAGGTTTGCCTTCAGTATTCTGATCGCACCGCTCGTATTAAACATTGCGGCACCGGCTTATCTAGCTTTGCCTGCGCTTGCGGAAGATGACGGTAAGCCGGCGGCTTCGAAAGCCGATACAAGATTGCTCAAGTTCACGCCGGATCCGATTTCGATAGATCCGGACGGCCCGCAGAGCACGGAATCGTTAAAAGACACCTCCGCAGAACCTACAAAAGCTCCTTCCAGGGAATCTGCAAAAGAAACAACAAAAGCAAGTTCAAAAGATTCTGAAACAGACGCACCAGGTGATTCCGACGCCAGGAGCGGCAGAAGAATTTCGAGCGATACGGACAGTCGGCGACGCTCGATTGCACAAAACACCCCATCAAGCGGCTCGTCGAATTCAAAGGATTCCCCGTCTACATCACTTTCTGATTTCTCAGCAAACCCGGAAGAAGCCGCTAGACAATTAGCCCAGTCTTTAGCGCGTAAACCGTCAGTCACCAGCATTTCCGGTACGGTGCAAGTGCGCCGACCCTTCAAGCTTTTTGCTTCGCAAGAACTCTTGCACAACATGAGCTTTAGAGACATGCCTGCCAGAGAAGTGATTGCGGAACTGGCACGACGCGGTAACTTGAACATCATCATCGACAAGTCAGTGGTTGGAAAAATTACCGGTGATCTAAAAGACCTCACGCTTGATGAAGCAATGGACACGGTCTTGGCTGCAGCCGGTTTGCAAAGCCGAAAAGTAGACAGCACAGTCATTGTCGGCACACCGCAGGCTATGGTGCAGTTGGGTTTGAACCGGCCGGTCGCACGCGTTTTCAAACTGAGTTATGCGCATCCATATGATGTGGCAATGCTTTTGAACGCTTCGGTTTTTAACAGAGGCTACATTCCGAAATTCAGTCAGGAGTTGAAGCGAAGCGGAGATCTAGCACCGGACCCTGGTTTTGCCGAAGGCGGCGGACGAGAAGAAAGCAACAACAACCAGATTACAGAACTGGATACGGAAAAGCGGCAGGTTCTAGGCACCAGCAGAAGCCAAACACAAGAAGGTGTCGGCTTCAACAACGCAGCAGTAGATCCGGGTACTCAACAAATCAGAACCTTCCAGGAAGTGCCGGCTACATATGTCGTCGACCCAAATGGTGGATCGACAATCGTTGTTCCGGATGTGAAGAACAGACAAATTTTAGTTGTCGGTACTTCAGAAGACTTAAATGTTGCAGAAGAAGCGATTCGCATACTAGACCGCCGCCCGCGCCAGGTGCACGTTCAGACATCGCTGGTCGAACTCACCAACCAGGGGATAAGACAGCTGTCCGCCAATGTGAGCACACAAGGCAACGGACTGTCAGCCGCTATCCTAGGCAACGCGGCAGCACCGCTTGTCCGTTATCTGCCCGGTCTCGGAGGGCAATCCAACAACGTTGCCGGAACAGGCACTCAGGTTGTAAACCAGGTGACTTCGCCTATCAACATTCCTTTTACGACCTCACCCAGCCAAACTCAAATTACGCAAACATCCAATAGCATCGCTCAGGCTTCGAACAGCGTAACCAATTTCTCGCCTGCAAATCCATTTACAGGCTTGGTCGGCTCAGTGCTTCCGACGACAGTACAGCAGATTGCAGGTGTGTCTTCCGTTCCGGCCGCACAAACAGGAATCAACTTGCTGACGCTTGGCGGCGGTGCCGGAGGCCGGGCAAACATTGCCACAATGCCCACCGCTCTCAACATCAGCCTCAATATGCTTTTGCAAACAAACAAAGCGAAGTTGATTGCCAATCCTTCTGTTGTCGTAGTCGACAACACAGAGTCACTGATTACATTAGCCCAGGAAGTAGTACACAAAGTTACATCAACGGTTTCTCTCGGCGTAGTCACAACCAACGTTGAACTGACAAAAGCGGGAATTTTCTTAAACGTGCTGCCAAAAGTAGCAGAAGACGGTTTCATCACAATGCGCCTGAGACCGCAAGTTTCTACGCCTCTGGGCGCGCCGCTCGTATTCGGCAACCCGAACCAGAACCCAACAATCGTCACCTTGCTGAACATCCGCGACATCATGTCTCAAGAAGTTCGTGTAAAAGACGGACAGACCCTGGTAATCGGCGGCTTGTTTACCGAAAACGAAGCAGCGATTCTTGCGAAAGTACCCTATTTGGCGGAGACACCAGTGCTTGGTGCTTTGTTTAGAAACAGCCTCAAGGGTCGCAATAGAACAGAGCTGATGCTTCTAATTACTCCGAAGATAGTAGAAGAAGATCCGAACCCGACGCAGATTACGGACAAGCCTTCGCCGCTCATGTAATCTAGTTACGCAGCCGAGCTGCCTGCGATAGTTTGTCGCTTAGACAGCTGCTAGGGAGTTTTAGATACATCTCCGGACTCTTGCTTCGACTGCAAATCCAGAGAACTGTATGTAACGACCTGTCCTTTTTTGACGTCGAACTTTGTCAGCAATCCAATAATCTTTGACGCCTTTTCCACCGCATTTAGTGGCACTTCATCGTGAGGCTTTCGCTCTTCTTTGAGAAGGTCGGCACTGATTCTCGCTCCCACCTTGATGTCGGAGGCAGCCACTACGACTGACTGGCTGTTGCGCCTATCTATCTCTGCTTGTTCCGCTTGTTTTTGCGGCGCGGTAAGCACAATGCCCGCGATTAGAACGGTAATTCCGATCACGTTACCGAGAATAAAGCCTGTGTTGCGGTTCAATATTGCCATTTCAATTACTCAAGATAGAACTAACTGGCAGCCGGGAAGCGCCATTCTCAAGTCATTTAGCGCGCCCTCGGAGAGATTCAAGCCTTTGAGGCCGACGCTTTGTAGATTGATCAAACCATACAGTAAGTGCAATCCGGAATCAGAAATTTTCGTATAAGAGAGGTCGAGTGTATGCAGGTGACTCATACCGCTCAAATGAATCAAGCCGAAATCGGTGACATTGTTGTCGTCCAGTTCCAGCTCTGTAAGCCCAGTCATCCCAGCCAGGTGCTGCATTCCCTCATCGGTAATGCGCGTGCTTTTTAGCCTCAGCCACTTAAGCTGACTCAGGTGAGTAAGATACTGGGCACCTTTATCATCGATTTTTGTATCTTGTAGATCGAGGTTTTGCAGGTTTTTCAGACGTGTGAAAGCTCGCAGTCCAGGCCCGGTAAGGTTGACGCCTTGCAAATCGAGAATCTTGAGCTGCGTAAGCTCTTGCAAGTGCAGAATTCCGTTGTCCGTAATTTTCGTTTCTTCGAGATCGAGAACTTCCAGTTTCTTCAACTCGGCAACGTGCTGAATTCCTGCATCAGTAAGCGGAATATGCCCCAACTTAAGGGTGCGCAAATTCGTTAGCTTGCGAATATAAACCAGCAAACCATCAATGTTTTCAGAGCTGGGGATGCCTGCCTCGAGTCGCTTAATTACACGAGCGTAGCCTAGATCCAGCTCGGTCAAACCGGTCATGCGCGCCAGATGTGTCATCGAGGCCGAACTGATGTAAGCACTGTATAGAGAAACTGCTGCCAGATCATTGGGATGCAGATCGTCAAGCGGTGACAAATAGGCATTGAGAGGGTCGTTGATAGAAAGCTTGACAAGCGCGTTTTGATCAACAGTCACACGCCCACGCGCCTGACCTATGTATTTAATGCCGGTTTGTTCATCGAGCAGATACAGATCGCCCAGGGAGCGGTCCATGGGGAACGCCAGCACTCGTTGCTGAGTTGTCATAGAGAAGGAATCTATGTGCCCTTATTAAAGAACCAGCCTCTGACGCCCGTCCAGAAACCTTTTTTGTTTCCGAGTTCATCGCGGACTTTCGCCAGTCTGAGTCTTTCTAATTCAAATTTTACCTTAGTCAGGTCGCTTCTGAAATCATCAGTATTGATAGCAACCGCGATGGCCCGATCGGCTTGATTTTGCAAATCCGGCAAAAGCTTCAACTCAGTTTCCAAACGAGCAAGATTGGCTCTGTCATCAACGCGGTCGTTCAACAAACGAATAATTGTCTCTTGTGCCTCCAAGAGCAAGCCACGCAACTCTTCTATGACAGCTGTTTTATCGTCGACCGAGACGGCAGAGACTTTCTCGGGACCTTGTGCTGCCACTGAGAAATCCATGTTGTTCGTCGTAGTCAGAGCCATGTCGCCTCTGATCGCTCCGACAAGGCTTTCCAGAACGTTGACCAATTCTGCTTTAGAGATTGTCTCGGTGTCGCTCAATTTCGCAAGCGCAGTAATTGGAGATTGAGCAGGGAGAGCTCCGGTCTCTTCGCTGACAAGATTCTTGGCACCATCTATGACGACAACCTCTTCGGAATCTTCCGGCGTGCCGTTGTTGCCTTCTACTTCATCGGAAGAAAACAGTGACTTGAGTGCTTCTTCGCAAGGCGCTTCTTCTGTAGGATCAGACGATGGTACCGGATTTGGTGTATTGATCACTTTTGTCATGTCGTCCTCAGTCGTCTTCTTGTCGTCCATTGCTAAAGCACGCTGGCAGCCATTATCCAGCCTTTTGAAACGCTTGTCCAGCCAGCCGCTTTATATGTTCTCGATATAAAAACACGAACAATTACGAGATGCGTGATTAGCAGCACATCATCTATATGCAGCGGCAAACGATATGTTCGCCGCCCAGAGGAGAACATAGATACATTCTGAGCAAACGATCAGAATGTTCCTAGTGCCGCTTTGGCTTTGCACCAGGCGGTTTTTGAACGATTTGAGTATTGTCCTTGAGGCCGAAGTAGAACTCGAGAATCTGTTTTGCAATTGGTGCGCAAATAGATCCACCGTGACCGCCGTGTTCTACGAAGCAGCACATAGCAATGCGGGGTTTGTCGGCGGGTGCATAGCAAGCAAACCAAGCGTGAGTCTTACTGCCTGCCGGCGGAGCTTCTGCAGAACCTGTTTTTCCAGCCACTTCAATGGTTCCCAGCTTGGTGGCGCCCGCGGTTCCACTGGCTACAACCGCTTTCAATCCATCCAGCACTACTTTGAGATACTTGGGATTCATTTTGATTTTTTCTTTTTCGGGCGGCGGAATTTGCCGGTCTGCGATCTTCATGACTAGATGCAAACCAGGTACTTGTCCGCGCATACCAAAAGCGCCGAAGATGCGTGCGCCCTGAGCTGGTGTTACCTGGGTAAATGTCTGACCGATAGACATGTGCAATGTGTTGCCCGGATACCATTTTTCGTGAAGCACGCGTTCTTTCCATGCCGAATCGGGTACAAGTCCGGAGCCTTCGTGGCGCAATTCCACGCCCGTCGGCCGCCCCGCTCCAAATTTGACTCCCCAATCTTTGATCATCTCGGGAGTCATTTTCAGACCCATCTGATAAAAGGCCGAGTCGCGCGACCAGGCAAGGCATTTGACCAGGTCATACACACCTGAAGTATGGGTCCAGTCTCCGAAGAAGAAGCCACCAAGACTGATACCACCAGAGACGTGCAGTTTGGTATCCGGTTTCACAACCTTGTTTTCCAGTGCCGCAATCAAAGTAATAGCCTTCCAGATAGACCCTGGTGGGAAACCGGAAAGCGCGCGATTGTGCATAGGGTGTGAAGGTGCGTTGATTTTTTTCCACACAGCCGGGGTGATGCGTCTGGTGAACACATTTGGATCAAAGCTTGGTCTGGAAACCATTGCTAATACTTCGCCGGTTTGCGGATCGATGGCTACGACAGCACCGGAGCGGTCTCCCAGCGCGTTCCACGCAGCCCTCTGCAAATCCAAATCAATTGAAAGAACAATTGGCTGTCCCGCTTTCGATTCTTTTGTAATCACAGGCTTGGCTGTCTCTTTCGACAATGATGTGCCCATCGCATTGACGGAAACTCGCTGTTCCCCGTCGACGCCGCGAAGCTGGACGTCATACAGCCGCTCTATACCGTCTTGTCCGACCACATCTCCCATCCGTCTTTCAGGACGAGTCTCCAACTGACTGGAGGTAATTTCGCCGCAATAGCCAAGCACATGGGCGCATAACTCACCTTGCGGATAATTGCGAGATACGTCGGCAAGTATGTCGATACCTGGAAGGAAGAGGCGGTTCTCATAAAAATTGGAAACGATCTTCATGTCCACGTCGTGCTCGATTACATACGGCAAAACGGAATGCGAAGCCTTGGCCTTCATCAGCTGCGCGTGCACTTTCTGCACGGGCAGGTCGAGAACTTTAGACAAACGAACAGAAAGATCGGAAAGATGTTCGATCTGATTCGGGATTGCCACCATTGACAGTGACTGCTTGTTTGTAGCCAGTAAGTTGCCGTGCCGATCGTAAATAATGCCGCGAGGGGCACGCAAGAAAGTTACGCGGGTCGAATTTTCAACCGCACAGGCTTTGTAATACTTATTCTGCAAGACTTGAAGCCAGAAAAGCCTGATCACAAGCGCAACCATGCAAAGACTGATCACCACAAAAAGAACAACCATCTTGCTTGTGGTCTCGAAAGCTGGGGTCTTCGGCTGCGAAGAAGAAGAAATCATTGCGCTTTACTCTCTTACATCGCGGACGGTAAAGAATTCGAACCAAGCGCGCATCGGGAAGTAAATAAAGGGCGCAATCAAAGAATTCAAAATCGCCTCAGGAAAAGCGATTTCAGCCAGCCTGGGCAAAACGTCCGGTCGTCCAACCAGGTGCAATTGCAATGCCGAAATAGATTCGGCAAAAACTGTGCCGCCCAAGACCAGAGGAATACACAAGAGCGTGGCTTTGTTGAAACTCTTCAATGAAAAGTATCCGGAGAGCCAACCGACAATCGGATAGGAGATTGGATAAATGGGTGAAACAGTGGCATAGAAAGAAGCGAAGATGGCCCCTATGATCATTCCGCTCACGGAACCGGAGGCAATCTGCATCATAATCGCCTGATCGACTGGTTGAAGCCTCAATTCCTCAGGAGATGGCTTTCTCAAAGGAGAACCAAATACTGCCCCCCAGGTGATTGTGATTGCCAGAGGCAGGCTGCATAAAACGCTATCAAGCGAAAGCTTAGTCAATACGGTGATTTGCAGCAGCCACGCGAAGGCAACGATGAGCCCGGCGAATCCGATTTCTCCGAGGCGTTTTCTTACTCGTATAGAAACGAAGTGCAGCATGTGCCGACCCGACTAACCTACATACCTAAGGGCGGAAGAATAAGAACCTGACTCAAATCGTAACAGTTTTCGCTGAGCTTAACCTCGATTTGCATGGAGGCTCCATTAGTATCGCGACGCACACCCACAACCGTACCGACCGGGTGATTCTCAGGGAAAGTGCCGCCTTTACCCAGACAGCTGACTTTCTCGCCAACGTCCACATTGGTACCGACCGGCACCCAATCGATTTTTGCTTGTTTCTGGAAATTGCCGGAAAGGATGCCTGTGACACCGGTCTTCTTGAGCACGACTCCGAGTTTCATATCCGGGTCTGTCAAAAGTTTCACGACTGATGCGTGTTCGCTGACTTTCACAACCTGCCCAACTACACCATCGGAGGTGATCACGGCAGAGCCTTCGGTCACACCTTCATGCGTTCCTTTATCGACAGTGATTTGCTCGAACCAGTTGTCCGGATTGCGAGCGATGACATCTGCGGCAATTGTCTTGCGGTCAGCTTTCTCACGCAGACCGAGCAACAATCGGAGTTTGTTCGTGTCTCTGGATTGCTGCTTGTACTTGGTCAATTCAAGTTCGGACTTGGCAAGTTTTTCTTCCAGAGTTTTGATGCGCTCTGAAGATTCAATTAGTTTCTCAGCCAGGTTTTTCGTCGATTCGACCTGGGTGGCGCCTTTTGTGAAGACCGAGCTGATCCATGTTTGCGTGGACAACACCGAGCCGCGGATCGGACCGGCGATCATCCAGACGACGACAAGAAAGAAGACAACCTCAGCGATCGCCTCAGAATCAAGGTTGCCCTGGTTCTGGGATGCCACCAGTCGCGTCTCCTAATTTTCGCAGAGTGCGTGTGCCAATACACGGCGATAGGCAGGATCCGTCAACATCTTGCCGGTGCCGATTGCCACTCCGGAGAGCGGATCTTCGGCGATTAGAACAGGCACTTCTGTCTCGTTGGAGATAAGTTCGTCCAATCCTTGCAAGAGAGCACCGCCACCGGTGAGCATAATGCCGCGGTCATAAATGTCGGCGGCCAATTCTGGTGGGCAACGCTCTAAAGTACGGCGTACGGCTTCAACTACTCTGGTCAAAGTCTCGGTCATCGCTTCGCGTACTTCGCCACGGCTGATGGTGACAGTGCGCGGCAAGCCATTGATGAGGTTCAATCCTCTCACTTCATAGCGGTCGTTTTCCACTGTTTTATAGGCGCTGCCCAGACGGAATTTGATCTCCTCTGCGGTGCGCTCGCCGATAGCCAATGAGTGAACCTTCTTCAAATAACGAATAATTGAATCATTCAATTCGTCACCGGCAACTCGCAAAGACTCGTTCACGACGATGCCGGACAGAGAAATTACAGCTACTTCGGTGGTACCACCGCCGATATCAACGATCATCGAGCCGGTCGCTTCGGCAACAGGCAATCCGGAGCCGATGGCTGCTGCCATTGGTTCTTCCGGCAAATAAGTCTGCCCGGCGCCGGCGCTGCGAGCTGCTTGCCTGACGGCATTGCGCTCAACGTCGGTAATTCCGCAAGGTACGCCAATCGCTAGATCGGGAGCCATCCAGCCGCGATTACCGTTCAAGACACGACTGAGGAATTCCTTAAGCATATACTCGGCATATTTGAACTCAGCGATAACTCCATCACGGAGCGGTCGCGTAGCACGCACACCCTGCGGCGTCCGTCCAAGCATCGCCCGGGCTTCTTCACCGACAGCTCTGACTGAATTGGTCAAATCATCGACGGCAACGACCGACGGCTCTCGCAGGACAATGCCCTGCTTATCTACGTAAATAAGGGTATTCGCGGTGCCCAGATCAACACCGATACCTCTGCGAATATAGTTCTTGAACAAGCCCACGAAACCCCTGCTGATGACGTACGAACTGACAGGTAAATTAGGCGCTACCAGCGTTAAGTCTAGCACGAAAGCCTAATTGCCAACACGCTAAACGGCATACTATCAGGGCTTCGAGCTTGCTAAGTGGTGACAGGTTTATATCCGATTACACTACTTTTCAGCAGCGTAAGGGGCTCTCCACCTTTTGTAGACAAAGCGAAAGCATCTTCGTCAAACCAGCGCAAAGTGCCCGAATAGCTCTTGCCGCCTGCAACAAAGAATTCAAGACGAACCTTTTCTCTTACATACTTTTCCAGCTCCGCAACGCTGGGACCTTTGCCGCCGTGCTCTTTAGACGTCATCCTTGCCTCCTTGCGCGCCGAAATCATCGGTATAAGGGTACCAGTTGACGGGGTCATTTGAACCCCGTGCCTGTCAGGAAAATTCAAGAGCACGCATCCGAAAACTCTTGCACAGCAACACCTATACATGCCCAGGCGGTGTGGAGGTTGCCAGGCAGCTTCCGGTGATAACCCTGATCTTCATTCAGTACCTAAATCATTTCGACTCTCTCGAATTTTGAGGAGAATCTAATTATCACCAGAGACGATGGCGCCGCGGAGCTGAGTATCACCCGGCAGGGCGGTCGGCGCCGACTATTTTCTGAGGGGAGCGAATTCAGTGACGATTGAGAGACTGGCGCAACTGACGCTGAAAGCAATGGGAATATCACTTGTCGTGGTTTTGCTTTTCTCTTTCATAAACGCGCAATATGCCAGTGCAGTGGTCAAACACAAGATGCTGGCTCCTCTTTCTCTGGAAATGAAGCACCCAGTAAAAAAGCTGATGAAGTCGCGCTTCTATCGCGGAGATATGATCAATTCATACCAGCGCAATCAATTCTCAGTGACTGTATTGTGCCCACAAGAATTGGGACTGCTTATCCGTCAGGTAGCGCGCGGAATACACCTCTGCGGGCTCGTTACCGGGCTATTTCGGGCTATTTCTGGCCTGTTCTCGCTGAGAATTTCGTGGCGCGAGTCGCTGATATCCATAGCCGGCGGCGCCACCGTATTTGGTTGCGCTCTTTTGGCACCGGCCTTTATCAGGTGGCTGGCGATGTGGTCGTTAGGATACGCACCATACTGAGAATTTTCAGGAAAGTATCCGGGCGGACAAGCTTCCGCCTTGTGATTACAGATAGAGAAGTCCGCTTAGACTCTTCCTCAGACGGACGAACCGGCATCCGTGAGGTGGGTTTGAGTTTCGACGCTGCCGAAGTGTTGTGTCGGCTTCCAGGTGGACGCTTTACTGCGGAACATGATTTGCCAAATGGAAACGACCACGCAGGGCGACCAGAGCGCGAATATGTACGAATTGACGACAACAGCGTTGACCATAGCGGCCCAGGGCGAAAGGTCCTTGCGATAGAAACGCAAACCAGCGTAGAGGGGCACCCAGATAGTGACAATAGCGAAAACAGAAACAGCGACTACCATCGGCGCGTCGCTGGGGACGCCATGCATGACGTCGGCGACAACTTGAGCGATTGCCATAAAGGTAAGCGCCGGCCACGCAAACTCAACAAGGAACGAGAATATGTCGAAACGCTCGACGATTGAGGCGTGTGACGGGAACTGCAAGGGGATGATGTAATCCAAATAACGGCGAATACTGCCTTCAGCCCATCTGCGGCGCTGGCGGAAGAGGGAACGCAGATTGACTACGCCTTCTTCAAAAACGGCTGTATCTGGGCAGAATTTGATGTCGTAGCGATGGATAAGCAGTCGCATGCTCAAATCGAGGTCGTCGGTGATTGAGTTGTTGTTCCAACCGCCCACGTCTACGAGCGCAGCGCGCTTCACGAGCTGACCATTGCCGCGCAATTCGACGGCGCCACCCACAAGGGTACGACCCATCTGCAAGCAAGTATCCATTGCATACTCGGAAGCCTGGCAATCAACCAGGAAGCCTTCTTGATGTTCGTAGATTTTCTTCTGCGCCTGAACCGCTCCCACTTCGTCGTCTTTGAGAAGGGGGACCATAATCTTGAAGAAGTCCGGCTTAACAAAAGAGTCAGCGTCAAAAACAGCGACAATGTCGCCTTTGCATAGCGGCAAACATTCGTTGAGGGCGGCCGACTTGCCTGGCACCGAGCCGGGAGCACGCGCCAGCACATTGAGTCGAGGCAAGTCTTCCTGCATACGCTTCAAAATTTCCAGCGTATTGTCGGTTGAGGCGTCATCGATTACCCAGATATCGAAATTTGGATAGTCAATTTTGAAAAGATTTCGCACGCAAGTTTCGATAACGCGTGATTCATTTTTGGCGGCGACAAAGATATTAATGTAGGGAGTCCACTCCGGGTCCAGCTCGGGGACCTGAAAAGGGTGCGCCTTGCGCTCTTTATGCCATTTAACCTGAACAGAGAGCAGCCATACGATATGGCTTGCCGAGATTGCAACAATCGCCGCCAGAAGAAGGTTTATAGCGTTTCCGCCCAGCACCCAGCGGTCCAGAGCCCAAGCTCCGATACAAATCCCTAAGAAAAGAGAGATTAGAAGTGTGCGATTGGTCATAACGTCTGATTGTCGCCTGTTTTTAGAGGTCGCCTATTCAATACTTAGGATAACCGGAGATTCTCTATTAAGGCTTATTCTTCCATTTGTCTAAACAACTGACAACCCCGAGAAAGCGCGCTGGTTTCAGCTCTGGGTCTATTAAATTCGATTTACCAATCGCAAAAGATGCCAGTGCAAAAGAATTTCAGGCTAAGTGGCAAGCGCCTTTGCAATGGTAATATCTCTCTTCAGATCCGATAGCCGGAATGCGCATCTGGCTCAATCCCTTCAGGCGGTCACTTGTTCGGAACTCCAAATTTTTAGTCAATGGCAAAACATCGCCGGCAGTGGCAACGAAAGCTTAGAACCAACACTAGCGGAAGCAGAAAGCAATGAGTATCTTCACCATAGTCTTTCTGACGACGCTCCTGATCGTGAGCCTGACTGGGCTCACACACGTCTTTCTGACGGGCTTCAGACGCATCCGCACTCCGATAATTCCAGTTGAACAACTGCCTTTTGTTTCAGTAATCATCCCAGCCCGCAACGAAGAATCCAAGATTGCCCGCTGCCTGGAATCACTGGCCCGTCAAGACTATCCGAACTACGAAATCGTCATAATCGACGACCGCTCCACCGATAGAACTGGCGAGATCATTCAAGAAATAGCCGCCCGCCACCCGCACATCAAGTTCATTAAAGGCAACGAAACGCCCACCGGTTGGATTGGAAAGTGCAATGCACTTGTCCAAGCCTATCCGCATGCGACAGGTAACTGGCTGGTTTTCGCCGACGCCGACACCTGCCACGAGCCACATTCACTGCGCTTTGCCGTTGATTACGCAATCATAAACAAAGTCGACATGGTCAGCTTTATGCCCCTGCAAGAATTGCGCACCTTCTGGGAGCAGGTCGTGTCGCCAGTTTTGCTTGGCTCATTCCTGGCCGGTGACCCTCTCAACAGCGTCAATGATCCCAACCACGTGCGCGCTTATGCATACGGTCAATACATCCTCATTTCACGCAATGCTTATGAAACTGTCGGCACCCATCGCGCCGTTCACGACCAAATTCTAGACGACATCATGCTCGCCCAAAGGGTGAAAGGAAGCGGCTTCCACATCATGGCGGTGGATGGCTGCAAGCTGTACAGAGTGCGCATGTACCAAGATCTCGAATCGCTCTGGTTCGGCTGGACGAAAAATGCCTACGCACTCATCGAGTGCAATCTGCTTTATCTGGCAATGATTCTTCTTTTGATTAACGGTGCCATAATCAGCCCTTTTGTGCACCTCGGCATTCTTTTTGCCGGAGTGGCCGGCGGCGATCCACCTCACATTTTTCAATACATCGCACCACTGGTGGCCATCGAATTCGTCGGGCTTGCCGCATGGTTCGGACGCACGAAGCAGTTTTACGTCGGCTCGACATGGAACCATTTCCTGCTCTTGCCACTCGGCTGCGTAATGGTCACAGCCATCTACCTGCGTTCCGCCTATCTGGTTCTTTCCGGCAATAACGTTTCATGGAAGGGCAGACAATACCGCGTCAATTCTCACAAAACAGTCGAGCCACAGCCTGGTGAAGTCGTTGAAGCTTTGAGCATTTATGACACCCCCGCGCAGGAACTGGCAAAGTAAGCACCGCATATAGTGCTGGTAGCGACCATTTCAGCGCGCTAAAAACTTTTAGAAGCTCAAGCGATAGGGCTTCAGTTTATACAGTCCTATGGGCGTTTGTGGACGCGAGATTTCTTCCGCATGCCCAAAATCAGTCTAGATTTCGTTCGACTGCGCGTGTTTTTAGTTTCAAATTTTGCTTGCCGGTTTTTGCTTCTTTTTCCGACTGTTCTTTCAGTGCTTTGAACTTTGCATCAAGATCTTTTGCTTCTTTCTCGCGCCCAAGCTTTCTCAGCAATCCGGAATAGTCCTTGAGAGCGGTTAGAGTTTCTGGGTGAGTGGGTCCCAGTAGGCGTTCACGCACACCTAAGGTGCGGCGAAAGAGAGGCTCAGCCTTTTTCAGCTTTCCTTCGTCTCGATACAGACAGCCTAAATTGAGCATGCACATTGCAGCATCGAGGTTGTTTATCCCCAACTTCTTTTCGTAAAGACTCATAGCCTTTTCGAGCAGAGGCTCTGCCTTATCGTACTTTTTCTCGATACGGTAAAGCTCTGCAAGATGAGACATTTCCGCTGCAACAAGGGGATGGCTCGGACCTAAAGTTGCTTGTCTGATATTCAAAGCGCGCTTATAAAATGACTCGGCTTTGTCGTAGTCCTTCTTATGTAAGTAGAGAAGCCCTAGGTTGCTGACGCACGATGCCGTGTCGCGGTGGGACGGGCCGAGCAAACGTTCCTTGATTGAGAGCGAGCGTTTGTACATCGCTTCAGCCTCGGCATATCGTCCCTGTTGATCGTAGAAGGCAGCCAGGTTATTCAGACTGCTTGCTATAGAAGCATTTTCTTGCGAGGAAACTTTCTCTTCAATCGCCAGTGCTTTCTTATACAGCTTCTCCGCTTCCGGATAATTAGCCACATTTTGATAGAGCACCGCCAAATTGTTCAGTGTATTGGCTACGGACATATTCTCTTCACCGAGCGCTTTTTCCTTCAGTGTCAAAGCTTCTTTGAAAAGTGCCTCTGCTTCTTTGTACTCACCGGAAAGACGGTGGGCCTCTGCTAAATTATTTGTTGCAGCAGCAATCTTGAGTGACAGATCGCTGCCGTTGCGAGGCTCATCTCCAGAGCTTTTCTTCGCTTCGATCAAAGCCAATTCGAACATCAGCTTGGCGCGATCATAGTCCGCACCATCAAGAGCCTTCTTGCCAAACTTGTTGTATCGCTCCCAGAGGCTTTCATGATTTTCGCGCTGCAGCCCTGTCATCTTTGAGGCAACCGGCTCGGCGCGAGCTTCGTTTATGAGGACGTCCGGAAGGGACGAGCACAGGCAGAATGCAGTAGCTACTAGGATGGGACGGCTCAACGTCAATGCTGGCTCATTATTTGGGCTCTACGAAGAGCCCGGCCGGTTACTAAGTATAGACGCCTCGAAGAGCGCTACCGAGAACGCCCCTCAAGAGAGGATAGCACTAAAGTCTCTTTAGTCGCCAGAATCCGACGATAGCGCGTTTTCCAGGGATTCTTGACCGAGTCGATTAGAGCGGATGGTCTTTGACGTATTGACTGTGTAGCGACGGCCTTTCCAGCTAACTTCTCTGCCGAACAAAACCAGATATGCCGAGTGCAAGTGCAGCATTGTCACAGCAATGGCACCCATAGGCAGGCTGAAGAAATAGAGCGGATTGACGCCACTACGGTGCTCGGCAGTCAGCCTGAACCAAACAATCAGCATCAGGAACTGACAGGCGACAAGCATCGTAGAAAACGGCGTATAGTGGTCTGCCGGAAAGTTTACCCAGAGCGATGCAACGATAAAAACATTGATGAAAGGCATTATCACGGTCATATTGAGACTACTCAAAATGCACAGCAGGTGAACGGGGCTACTGTCGATAAGCGAATAGAGGTTCTTCGTCCAGCCTTGCCACATCGATTCCAAATCCATGTACATGCGCACGCGATAAAGAGTCTTTCCATCGGCAACAGCGATTTTGTATCCCTTTTCTTTGAATACTCTACCGAGTGCATGATCTTCGACAATTGTGTCGCGCACGGATTGGTGACCGCCAAGAGCAAGGTACGAACGGCGACGGCAGATGATGTATTGCCCGTAAGCATATGCTCGTTTTGCCAGCGGATCGTTTACAGTGTGGAACGGATCTCCAAGCAAGAATGAACTCAACAAAACGGTCATAACGATGCGCTCGAAGAAGCTACCCAGCTCCTGCAATGGCACGAAGGAAACCAAATCGACTTTGTTCGTCGTTGCATAACCTATTGCATCGCGCAACGAATTAGGCTGGTGACAGGTATCCGCGTCAGTGAAAATGTACCAGTCACCGGATGCAAAACCCACTGCAAAAGCCAGCGCATTGCACTTTCCTACCCAGCCATCCGGTGCATCTTTGCCCCGAACGAATTTGATTCTACTGTCTCTCTTTGCGAAGCTTTCAATTATTTCTGCTGTCCTGTCTGTGGATCGATCATCAATAACGACCAATTCGAAATTGGGATAATCCTGTGCCAGCATTGATTCCAGACAGCGTCCAATCTTCGCTTCTTCATTACGGGCAGGAATTACAACCGAGACAAAAGGGAGATCTCGGTCGGGCGTTTTGCAGTTATCTACGCGACGCAAAAGTGCGTAGAAAGCAATCGTCATACCCAGCAAGCAAGAAATTAGGACAGTATTCGCCATCAAGAAGGAGAATAAAATCACTTCTTGGCCTCATATGTGTAGAAGCCGCGTCCCGTCTTACGTCCGAGGTGTCCGGCGTTTACGAGCTGTTTGATAATCGGACACGGGCGATATTTGGGATCGCCGAAACCTTCTTGAAGAACTTCCATCACGTGCAAAACAATGTCCAGACCGACGAAATCGCCTAGCTCTAGCGGTCCCATCGGGTGGTTGTATCCAAGCTTCATGCCCTGGTCGATATCCTGAGGAGTAGAAAGTCCTTCCATCAACGCGAAAGCTGCTTCGTTAATCAGGCACAATCCCAATCGCGTGGTGATAAACCCCGGCATATCCTTCGAGCGAATCAAAGTTTTACCCAATTCATCACCAAATTTGGTAACCGTTTGAGTGGTGGCATCAGAAGTATCAAAGCCAGGAATCAGCTCCACCAGCTTCATTACATGCGCCGGTGAGAAGAAGTGCATGCCCATGACGCGGTCGGATCTTTTGGTCGCGGCAGCAATCGAAGTAATCGAAAGAGAACTGGTGTTTGATGCGAAGATCGCCTTCTTATCGCAAATCTCATCGAGACTCTTAAATAGGTCTTGTTTCACTTGCAGGTTTTCAGCAATCGCTTCAATTACCAGGTCGCAGTAGACCGCGTCCTGCAATCGCTCAGTCGAAACGATGCGTTTGAGCGCCTCGGCAACATCCTCCGGGTCCAAAATCTTCTTGTCGATGGAAGTTCTGCCGTATTTCTCGAGTGTCTCATTCGCCTTGCGCAGTGCGGATTTGGAGATGTCGTAGATATAAACTTTCGCCTTGGTTCTCGTTGCAATTAGGAAAGCGATCCCTGTACCCATGAAGCCACTGCCGGCTATGAAGACAGTCGTTATACCGGACCCGGTTGCCATTACCTTTGCACCCTCCAAAAACCTCAATCAACGACTGATCGTACCATCCTCATATTTGCCGGGAATGAGGCTCCAACAGTGGATAAAGTGTCAGCAAGGGTCGATTTTGGACCATCACCGCCACGCTTGACATCAATAGAACATTTCGAATTGAGGTTATTGCTTCATTTTTTGGTAGGGTTTGTTTCTCACCAGATATCTTGCGGATAATTCCAGACATCACTTGAGGAAACTCCCGAAGCCATGATCAAGAAAGTTCTAATTGCCAACCGGTCGGAAATTGCAGTTCGAGTCATCACTGCTTGCCGCGAAATGGGCATCAAAACAGTCGCCATTTACTCCGAACCGGACAAATTGAGCCGCCACGTCAGCCTGGCTGACGAAGCCTATCAGTTAGAAGGACAACCTCAAAAGGTATATCTGGATGCCGCGCAGGTCGTAGAAATTGCGAAAAAATGCGGTGCCGACGCCGTCCACCCCGGCTACGGCTTCCTTTCAGAGAATCCTGAGTTTGCAAGAAACTGCGCCGACGCCGGTATCAAATTCATTGGACCCAAGCCAGACATCATTCACCGCATGGGCTCTAAAGTCGAATCGCGCCGCGCCATGGAAGCGGCCGGCGTGCCGGTAGTTCCGGGCACAACCGATCCGGTCAATTCCGCCGACGAGGTCAAAAAACTGGGCGCACAATACGGCTACCCGATTGCCATCAAGGCCAGCGCCGGTGGGGGCGGACGCGGACTTAAGGTAGTTCGCAGTGAAGCCGAAGCGGAAGCAGCATTCACTGCAGCACAGCGCGAAGGGGCTTCGTACTTCGGCAGCGGAGAAGTATATGTCGAGAAATATCTGGATCATCCGCGCCACGTCGAAGTTCAAATCCTTGGCGACGAGCATGGCAACGTAATCCACTTGGGCGAGCGCGATTGTTCCACACAGCGGCGCCACCAAAAGTTGATTGAAGAATCTCCCGCGGCGAAGCTGGATCCGAACGTAAGAGAGCGTTTGCTCGCCGCCTCCGTTAAAGGAGCCAAGTCGCTGGGTTACACGTCTGCAGGCACATTCGAACTGCTAGTGGCGGACAAAGAGTTCTATTTTCTCGAGGTGAACACTCGAGTACAGGTAGAGCATCCGGTAACCGAATATGTCACAGGCATCGATATCGTCAAAGAGCAAATTCACATCGCCAACGGTGAAAAATTGAGCGTCAAGCAGGAAGATGTTTCTTTCCGTGGACACTCGATCGAGTGCCGCATCAACGCAGAAGATCCATACAAGAATTTCATGCCGGCTCCCGGAACAGTGAAAAATTTCGCAGAACCGCGCATGCCCTGGGTACGCGTGGACAGCGCGTGTTACAGCGGATACCAGATTCTTCCATTCTACGACTCGCTGCTGGCCAAACTGATTGTCTGGGGACGCGACAGAAAAGAAGCAATCGACAGAATGAAACTGGCACTGAGCGAGTTCAAAATTGAAGGCGTTGCTACAACGATTCCGTTCCACCTGGCAGAATTGGAAGATCCGAAATTCATCAACGCGGAAACCTACACTACCTATGTAGAGTCCGAGTTTATGAAAGGCTTCATAGCCAACGCTCCCAAACCGGCACCGGCTGCGGTGGCAACCGGTTCTGCAGCAAGCATCACATCCGTCTCTCCTGCAGGCCAGAACGCCAGCAACAACGGGCACGGCGCAGCGGTTACAGAAAAAGTGGGTCCATACAATTTTGAAGTTGAAGTGGACAAGAAATCCTACAAAGTAGCAGTTCATGAACTAGTTGCACCCGGTGCACCTGTTGCTCGCTCGGGTCCAGCAAGTTCCACCTCTGCTGCAAAAGCTTCCGGACGCTCGCTCGAGCGCCCCAGTAAAACTGCAAGCAAAGGCGGCAGCAGCTCGGGAAGAGTGAAGGCTCCAATGCACGGAGTCGTGAAAGAACTTCTAGTGGAACTAGGTGCAACGGTAACACAAGGGCAAAAGCTTCTCATTTTCGAAGCCATGAAAATGGAATCGGAAGTAGTGGCACCTAAAGCCGGCAAAATTTCCGCAGTCAACGCAAAGCAAGGCGACACAGTGGAAACTGACCACGTAATCATGGAAATCAGCGACTAGGGAAAAGTCGATGGCAGAAGACATGCGAGTAGGAACCGGCTTCGACATCCACCGATTGGTGGAAGGACAACCGCTGGTTTTGGGAGGCGTAACTATTCCCTTTGAAAAGGGACTGGAAGGTCACTCGGACGGAGATGCGCTCACGCACGCCATTGTTGATGCACTCCTCGGTGCTGCCTGCCTGGGGGACATTGGCGTTCACTTTCCTCCCAGCGATGAGAAACACAAAGGCGCCAGTAGCATCGACTTCTTGAAACACGTCATGGATTTGCTTGACGGCAAAATGTTCTTTGTTCAAAACGTCGACGCGACGATTATTTGCGAAGCACCAAAACTGTCTCCGCACTATGAGGCAATGCGCCAGAACTTATCAAAAGCAATGCGCATCTCAATGGAACAGGTGAGCATCAAAAGCAAAACAATGGAACGCATCGGACCTATTGGCGAGGGACTCGCTATCGCATGCCAGGCTGTCGCACTTGTCGAATCACAGATGTAGCCTGGCTTCTGGTTCATAGCTGCAATTTAAGGCAAATCTCGCCTCAAAAAGCGAGAATCAACGCATTCTAGTTTTTCAGCCAATGGCTATATCTAAAACATGTTGCCGACGCATCTATTTGATTAGTCGCAAGTTGAACTTTTTGATTCGCACCTCCGTCCTTACTTACAGGCAGCACCAACTGCGTTGACAAGGAGGGTTGATAGTGAGATTGACGCTTAAATCGATGGAAACAGAGATGCACTCAATATTTTCGAGACTCGATAATCGCATGACAAACCTTGAAACCGAAATGAAGTATCAATTCTCGGAAGTTCATCAGCGCATTGATAGGCTCAGCCTAAGTTTAGAATCTCATAGAAAAGAAACCGATTGTAAGTTCAGGAAAATTGATGAACGCTTCGACCGAGTCGATGAACGCTTTGACAGAATGGATCAACGTTTTAAAGATCTTGAGACCCAATTAGCAAACTTACCGAGCTTAATCATGACTGAAATAACTAGCGGCTTGTATCCCTGGATGAATTTCGTGGAGAGCAAACTCGACAATCACAGCGAAAGGATCAAAAGTCTTGAGAATAATTAGGAATGCTGGTTGCAAACCCGCGCACTAATCTTCTCCAGCTGCCGCATATACGTGTATCCCACACTTAAACTCTGCAAGAACCCACAATAACTGCAATACTGCAGTACGCCTTATAAAAACTCGACCGACGTGCCCAAAGTACGTCGACAATCTTGGGTTCAGACAATGAGTAAAGAATATCAACAGCTGGAAACCTTCCAGCTGACTCGTCCGTGTCCAATCAACATGGAAGGACTTGATCCGACGCAGAAAGAAAACTTCTGTAAGTCCTGCGAGAAAACAGTGTATAACCTCTCGGTCCTTTCAAGCGATGCTGCCGAAGCACTGCTCAACGACAAAGGTCGCAAGGCATGCATTATGTTTGTGCGTACCAATGACGGGAGAATAGTTACCGACAACTGCCCTGAATGGCTGCGCCCGCTGAGGCGAGTGTTCCGCATGTCGGTAGCTATTATTTCAATTACGGCGATCTGGCTTGCAACCTGTCACAGTGCGATTGCGCAAGGTCTTATTGGAGCTGGTACATGCGGTAGGTCCAAAACTCAAGGGATTCAGCAAGCGCCGATTCTCTTCGACGAACGTACCATTTGGATTTCAGGACTTTCACTCGCCGTCGCTTGGTGTACGTGGATAGCGCTGCTGATGAAATCGAAGTCCGAAAACAAAGGCGAGCAAGTGGATCTTTTCAATGCATTTGCGTATCTCACAATAATGGTTATCGTCATTTTTGCTCCGTGCATGCTGCAATATCCCGTGGGTCCGGCCTATTCGTATGACTTGGGAGTGAAGCACTACATGCTTACATTTGCTCCAGCATTAGCTCTTTTTATTACGTTCTGGCTGAGCTTGAAAAAACAAATTAAGACCTTCAGTGTTGAAACCTTCGCTGCAGGACTCGCGCTGTTAGCGATTTCCTCGTCAATTGCCGCACTTCCTTACTTTCCTCAAATTTCTGCTGAGCAATATCAATTCTTTTCGCAGGAAACTGTGCTGCTAACTTTTGCGGTGGCGGTAGCATCGTTTATCGACGATCTCAGAACGAAGCGCGAACAACTCAGTATAGAAACGGTTATCCCGAAGATTATCATTCCGCCTGCCATTGCATTTGTTTGGGGACAAGCGCTCATGGATACCACATGGCTTGTTCCAGCTGTCGTCGGCTTATCATCACTGGCAGTCTTCTTCCGCGCACGGCTTTTAGGTATCTTTGCCGGACTCCTTTATGCACCCGCTTTCGTTCGTCTAGTTCCCTTTCTTTTATTCGGCGGCAGCAGCAGCAACAGCGTCGACACCTCTAGCATTCTGAAAGACTTCGGTTACGACTCCATGCGCGATCTTATCCGCTGCAGCGTGGCTCTGGCGCTAGCATTTGCGCTTGCAGTCATCTGGTATCACAAACTGCAAAAGAAGAAGTTGTCCGCAAGAACTCTAGTTTTTCTGCTCTCTGTGCCCTGGATAATCCACCTGGTAGGAACATTCTGTATTAACAATTTCGGAGGGCTGGGAGGCGGAGGGCTCTGAGCTGTTTTCCCTGCGCTCATCATCTTCCCGGAAGAACATTGTAAATACGGATGATAACGACCGAGAGAAACAACAGAGTTTGCATGGACAGCTTTTCCGTTGCCATAATGTGCCTGTTGAATGTTCAAACGCCGTTCACGCGCTGCATGTAATCTGGAGGAGTGAGTGACTGGCGGAAAAACATATGGAAGAGACGAAAAAAAACATACTAGTATTGGGTGCCAATGGTGGCTTAGGAAGCTCAATTTCCCGCTTGCTGATATCACAGAATTACAACGTAGTACTGGCTGGTAGAAACAAGAGCGGACTGGAATCCTTATCTCAAGAATTGGGGTCGCCTTTCTTAGTGTGTGACGCCACTGATTTTGCCAGCATGGCGTCCTGTTTTGAAGACGCAGTGATTACTACCGGGCAATTGGACGGTGTCGTAAACGCAGTTGGGTCGATTCACTTGAAACCTGCGCATACAACCACAGAAGAAGATTGGATGTCGGTGTTGCAGACAAATCTAACATCGAGCTTTGCATGCGTTAAATATGGTGCCAAAAATATGATGTCTAAGGGAGGATCGATTGTACTTGTTGCTTCTGCCGTAGCATCAACAGGAATGCCAAACCACGAAGCCATAGCGGCAGCGAAGGGAGGAGTCGCCGCTCTAGCCCGTTCGGCTGCTGCAACATATGCGCGCCACAACTTAAGAGTAAACTGCGTCAGTCCGGGACTTCTCGCTACTGGGTTAACCAGAGGTATAACCACAAACAAAAATCAGCTGGAAGCTTCTGTTCAATTACACCCGTTAGGAAGAATTGGGGTTCCCGACGATGTTTCACCAGCTATAGAATGGCTCCTGAGTGAGAGAAGCAGCTGGGTAACCGGAGAGATTATTAACATCGATGGAGGTCTGGCCTCGCTGAAAGGAAGAGTGCTAGCGAAGGCGGTTTCATAAAGGAATCCAAATTTCATTGCGGCGCAAGAAAGGAAGAGTCCATGGTGGATTATAAAAGGCTCGCAATTGCTCGCCGTTCGCTTTGAAATTGTGAGATTCTGTCCATCGTGCCAGTTCTTCTTCCTTGGTAGTGCAATTCTTCTCACTGGCAAAACCAGAGAATCGAAGAACGGCGAATCTTCTCGCTGCTATTTCGGTAAGCTTTATCCTTTTGTCCAATGGCTCAGGTAAAGAATCCAGCGAATATTTGGAAGGCAGAAAAAAGCTCATCGTCATACTCATGCCAAGTCGCTCAACAGTCACAGGGACAGTCATAGCAATCTTCTCAGACTGCGCTTCTTGCACAACAGGAATTGTCATCGCTATTTTCTTCGATGCTTTGTTCTTGCCAAAAATGTAACCGGCAAGAATTTTAAAAGCATTGTTAGCTGCATCTTCTCCGTTGCCTGCCACCTGAACAGATGCTGCAATAACCTTTGGATAAGATCGCACTTCAAATAACCCTTCTTTCAAATCAATCTTATACAAAGGCTCTTCATAGTGCGTTAAAAGTTCGCTGACCGCGGCAGCACACACGCCAGCAAATCCCAGTGCTGTAATCAGAATCAGAGGTCTCATAAGTGCACCATTAAGCTCAAACGTGTCCCGCAAGTTTCAAGACGAACGACGAAGTTTCAGGTAATTTTCTGCTTGCTCGTGACGCTTCACTTTCGATGAGACGGGGCGATTTGAAGCGTGGGCAACACCAGTCAGCATGCCTGTAAAGACAAACTCATGCAATGGCGTCACAGCAAACCAATACAAAAACCCAAACAATCCTCGAGGCAGAAAGCGAGCAATTTGAACTATCTCAGTCTTGCCGCCTTCGCGAGGAATTATTTGAAACTCCAGCGCAGCCTGTCCCGGCAATTTCATTTCGGCGATGAGAAGCAAGCGTCGTTCGCATTCAACCGACTTGACGCGCCAGAAATCTACCGCATCACCGGTTCTCAGTTCGTCAGGATGTCGTCTTCCGCGCCGAAGGCCAACCCCTCCAGAGAGGGCATCCAGGTATCCTCGGAGTTTCCAGAGCCAATTTGCGTAATACCATCCCGTTGTGCCGCCAATGCGCGCAACCGCTTTCCATGCGTCAGCAGGGGTGCCGTCTATTTCCACTTTGCGAATGTCTTTGTATACTGTCCCGCCGGCCCAGTCGGGGTCACTTGAGTTAAACCACTCTACTGGCGGCAGTTTACCTGCATCCGTCCAGTGACTCTCAATCTTGTGGTGCTGAATTCGGTCAATGGCAATTCTTACGGCCTGCGTTGCACTAAGCAATTCCTGGTCGATAAGTTGCTTCACTCTGGACTCCGTACAAACAGCAGGATTTCTCAGCCCTTCGGCCAGAGGTCTGGCAATGTACGCAGGAACAGGGGTAACAAAATTGATCCAGTAAGAACTTAAACGAGGCGTGAAAACAGGTACAGGCACGATCAACGGTACTGGCAGTCCGGCTTCGCGAGCGTAAATTTCCATCAGCTGTCTGTATGTAATGGCTTCAGGTCCGCCAATATCGAATGTCTGATCGTAAGTCTGAGGTTTAAAGAGCGCACCAACCAGGTAGTTCAAAACATTGCGTATCGCGATCGGCTGAGAGGGTGTGGTCACCCAGCGAGGCGTGACCATTATCGGTAAGCGATCAACCAGATATCGCAAGATTTCAAAAGAAGCGCTGCCGGAGCCGATTATCATCGCAGCGCGAAATACAGTGACGGGAAATTTGGCTTTGCGCAAGATCGCTGCAACTTCGGCGCGTGAGCGAAGATGTTTCGAGAGGTTGGTGTCCGTTTCTCCCAATCCACCAAGATAAATCAGCTGCTCGATTCCGTTTTCTTCTCCAACCTGAACCATGTTCTCGGCTGCGAGTCGATCCGCGGCTGCAAAATCGCTATTCTGCGGATTCATTGAATGCATCAAATAGTAGACTGCCGAACAATTACGGACAGCTTTCCTTGTTGACTCTAGATCTTTCAAATCAAGTTCTTGCAGCTCAATTAACTCGTGGTTACTCCAGGCACGGGTTTTCAGTTTTTCCAGTGATCGACCGGCAGCCCGAACGCGATAGCCTGCACTGAGCAGCAGTGGCACCAGTCTGCAGCCCACATAGCCAGTGGCGCCAATCACAAGAACGACGCGCTCTGATTCAATTTTCTCGCCTTCTTCAGCCATCACGCTTTACTCCCTAATAGCAGGTTACCAAGGAGCGGTGAACGTTAGGTGAACTCTTTTACGTTATCTTGGCCAGGCGTTCGAAGTAGGAGACAAACATCTTCATGCCGCCGGAAGCTTGCTGCCAATCGAAATTTTCATTGATCGCGTGGTAGCCGTGCTCGGGCAGTGAAAGCCCGAGAAATACAATCGGCTTGCCGAGCACTTCTTTCATGCTCACGACAGCTCCGATTGAACCTCCTTCTCGAGTAAATGCCGGATCAACTCCAAAAGCTTCCTTCATTGCTCCCACAGCAGCATCGGCAAAGGGTCCCTTGAACTCGCCAAGGAACGGCTTTAGACTTCCTTCCTTCTCGATTATTACATCGGGAGCTTTCTCTTTGACGAACTTCTCGAACGCTTGATACACCTTTTCAGGATCTTGGTTTGGAACCAAACGCATGCTTATTTTTGCTTCCGCCTGGTGCGGCACGATGGTTTTCACACCAGGTCCCTGGTAGCCGCCAGTGATACCGTGTACTTCAAATGTCGGTTTTGCCCAAATTCTCAGCGAGCCTTCTTTCGCGTCATCGGTACGCAAAGAAATCAGCTCGTGCGCCTTTTTGAAACCATCCACTGTAAATCCTGATTTTACGAATTGACCAGCTTCTTCGTCTGTGGGTTCGTTGGCACCATCGTAAAAGCCTGGGATGTGCACATTGCCGGTCTTAGCGTCGTAGCATTGATCGATCAATTGGCAAAGTTCTCCGATCGGGTTTCTCGCCAATCCGCCTGTAAGCCCAGAGTGAACATCTTTCATTCCGGTCTTCAATTTCAACAAAACGCCTTGCAGTCCGCGCAATCCATAGGGTATTGCTGGACGCTCACGCGAAACCCAGATGGTGTCGGAAATTACAATAGAATCCGTTGTCAGTTTGTCCTTGTTCTGCTTCAAAAACTCCTCAAAGGACGGACTGCCGATCTCTTCTTCCAATTCCCAGACGAATTTTACGTTGATGGCAATGTTGTTCTTATGCGCATAGTTTGCGGCATAGAGAACAGACAATGCCGGTCCTTTGTCGTCGGTCGAGCCGCGACCGCGATAGGTATCACCGTCGATAGACATGGAAAAGGGTTCCGACTTCCATTCAGCGGCATCTGCGGGTTGGACGTCGAGGTGGTTGTACACAAGAACGGTCGGATTCGCTTTGTCAGTGATAAACGAACCGACAACGACAGGATTTCCTTTGGTTTGAACAATTTCCGCTTCACCGCCCATTCGTTTGATAAGTGCAGCTGCACTGTCGGCGGTGCGCAAAATCTCCTGCTTGCGTTCGGGATCCATTGAAACACCGGCAAGGTCGACCAGTGATTTCAGATCGGCTTCAAACCCTTTGCGCGAATCAGAGATGTACTGCGCAAGATCCGTTTTGCTATCCACAGGCATAGATATTCTCCCAATCGTCACGTTTGCAGCGCACAGTTCCAGCCTGTCCGAAGAGTATCGGACGGAGCACCGGCAAACAGGCAGCCGGGCGTGCGTGCTCATTTGAGTCCAAGACGGATATGGTGGACCATAGCGTCCGAGATTTCAATGATTGACAATTATGCGAAAGACTACGATACCGGCAGACTCAGCGAACTTGATTAAGCAACGATTGCCGAGGGAGCGAGCGGATTTTGCTTTTTGGCAGGCAAAGCTTTGTCGAGATCGGCGAAAACTTCGGAAACCTTGAAGTAGCCTTCCATTCTGTAGGTTTCAGTCAGTTGGTCGGTGCGTGGAGCAATTACCGAGATGGTCGGGTAATCGGTCAGCTTCAAGTGGCTGGCCATGCGGCGAGCGTATTCATCTTCTGTGGGCTTGCCGACAACGAAAACAGCACGATCAGAAAGTCTGGACATCAAATTGTCTTTGTCAGCCTTCATTTCTTGGATTTGCTTGTTGAAGAGCGGCGAGCTGTTGTCTCCGAACACGACTACTAAGGGCTTCTCGTTTTCTACTGCTTCAACAAAAGCATCAAGAGAATTCTCGCGCCACGAAACTGCACGCTGTTCAATACCTCTTTCCAGTCTGTTATTTACTGCGTCTCTGACTCTCGGAACATTGGTTGCGACTTCGGTTTTGTAGTTGATGGGCTCAACAACGAGCGAAGTGTCGGAAGATTGATCGTTCAGATATCTGAAATTATCCGGTGACTTTACTTGTGGTCCGGTCGGAGCAAAATATTGAGCAGTAATAGTATTGCCGTTGACTTGGCGCTTGTTCTCGTAAAGGTTCGGAACGTCTTGATTAGCGCCTTTGTATTGACGAGGTCCGGCTTCGCAGGTCATGGAAGTGGAGGAGGCATTGCAGCTTCCGCCGTCCGGATTCATAACAGAATCGCGTTTGGAATAACCCCAGGCGCGGCTTAGACCGAGCGGCTGACGGGGGTTGAAGTCGACGTTTTCGGCCATGGCAAAACGCGTGAAAGGCAAGAATGCTGTTTCCGGCGTGATTTGCTGATTGCCGCTGGTGGTCTTTTCGGTACGTGGAGCCCAGGCATCCGAGACGTTAGCATGAAGAGACTGTCCATCGTTGGTACGAAGGTCCGAAGACTGCTCGGGCGACGGAGTGTTCGCGCCGCGAGCGGACTCTAGTAAGCTCATTAAGTTTCCTCCGGGGTGGCCGGCACAGGATGAGAAAGTGATGGTTGGAACCGCAACACAGGTATCTAGCCAACTGCGGTATGTCTCTGGACATTAAACGGGGACATTTAATCTAAATCCGTGACGAAAAGTAAAACACCCACAGGCTGGCGTTTCTGGCGAAGCGGAGAGGCAGCATGGTGAGAAGCTAAAGCACTGACGCTTTAACTTCTCCCGGAATAATAGGTTTTGCCGTTATTTTTCAGTCGGTACTGGTGCCCGGTCATTCAAAGTCAGGTTCAGACCACGCGATTCCAGTTCTGCAAGGAACAATTTCACGGGCACCCACTCTTCCTGACGCAAAACACCGCGCTCTTTAATGTCGCCGCGGGCGATCATTTGGGCGATGATGGATGCAGGGAAGGCGGTCATGCGCATCATTGCAGAGAGGCGCTCAGCCTGGTCAGAAAATTCGATGCCTTCCCAGACCAATTGCCTGGGCTCTTTATCTTTCACGCCTGTGACGGTCACGCGCAGAATAACCGCGTCTGGCTCGTCTTTGGCAAGTTTTCCATCGAGTAGGTGCATCAAAAGTTCGCGGGGAACGACTTTGCCGCCCTTAAGTTTGACCTGCTCCTTGCTCATCAAACCAAGTTCTTTCAATAGGGTTAGCTGTTCGCAGTGACCTTTATAGCGAATGGTTTTGTAGTCGAGATGTTGGATTTTGCCTTCGTATGTCTTGGGCAAAGTGGAAATACCGCCCGATGTCGTGAAGGCCTCCAGCACGCCAAATGGTTTCGGGAATTCAATTTTCTCGCATTCGGACAATGACGGAACCTGCAACATACGCCCGTCGCGAATCAAAGTCACATCTTCAGCGTACTCATTGATCAAACCCTCCAATGCGAATACATGGCTGTATCCCATGAAGTTTTCGCTATCGACCGGCAAACCGCCAACACGGATGCGAATCTCATAAAGTTCATCGAAACTGTCGGCCGCAGCAACAGCCAATATTGATACCAACCCTGGTGCCAAGCCTAAATCAGGAATGATGGTTATTTTCCGTTCTTTTGCCAATTCATTGAGCAAGAAGGTCTTCTGAACGACATCTTCATTGCCACCCAGATCAACGAAATGTGTTTTTGCTTCGAGTGCGGCTTTTGCCAATTCGTAGTTGTTTTCATATGGAACACAGCTGATGGCGACATCTACGCTCTTCATCAGGGCGATTACATCACTTTCCTTAGTGATATCCAGTTCGACCGGGACGATCTTGGGGTCATTAAGCCTCTCAACGGCACCCTTCACGCTCTTGGCGTCTTTGTCGGCGACGACTACTTTCTCGACCTTCGGACTTCTGATCAGGTCGTAAACTGCCGCGTAGCCCATACGTCCTGCGCCAAGCACCAGAAATTTCACGTTCGTCACCTCAATTGCCCAAGAACTCAAACGCCAATAAATGATTGCTTACTGAAACCGTAAACACATCAATATATAGAGACTCGAAAATCATACTACAGCGACTCAAAGCGGTCGATAAAAGTCCCGTTTTAATGAACTGAGCGCCGTTTGCCGCCATCAATACAGATTGTCTGACCGGTCACGTATTGCGCTTGCTTAGAGGCGAGAAAGGCTGCCACCGTGCCGAACTCGTCGGCATCTCCTAGCCGCTTTGCCGGAATAGATGCGACGTAATCCGCCATGTAGTCTTCCTTTGACTGACCAGTCATCTGGCGCCGCGACTCCATAAGTTCGTCCGTACGGGCGGTTTGAATCAATCCTGGTGCTAAACAATTGACCGTAATCCCGTCTGCCGCCACTTCATCAGAAAGAGTTTTCAACATGGCGGTGACTGCCGAGCGAATACCATTTGACAAGGCTAGATTGGCAATCGGCTCAATTACAGAAAGAGACGTTACCGTAATGATGCGCCCCCACTTTCTTCCTTTCATCCCCGGCAAAAACGCTTGATTGAGATCCACGATCGGCAGGAAAAGCTTTTCAAAAGCCTCTTGCCAGTCCCCGGAACTAGTCGCTTGAGCAGCTTGGGCCTTGGGTCCGCCGACATTATGGATGAGGATATCCGGACCACCCGATTTCTCAAGAGTGAACTCGATAAGTTTCTTTCTGTCAGCCTCGACGCTTAGATCTCCGGCAAGACAATCAACTTTCACATTGGCAAGCTTTCGGATGGCTTCGGCCGCTTGATTGAGTTTTTGCTTATCCCGAGCGCTGATGGTCAGGTTCACCCCCTCTTCGGCCAGGGCTTTAGCTATGGCAAAACCTAAGCCACGCGACGCCGCACACACTAAAGCGTGCTTGCCTTTAATTCCAAAATCCATAAATTTGAACGCCTCTGCTTTCTATCTATATCTTGTACTTGTAAGAAATCGTCTTCGCTTCCGAGAAGAACTCGAGACTGTATCTGCCGCCTTCGCGACCAACGCCGGAAGACTTCATGCCGCCAAAAGGCGTGCGCAAGTCGCGGGCGAACCAGCAATTGACCCATACCAAACCAGTTCTAATTCCATTGGACATGCGATAGCAACGGTCCACATCTTTGCTGAAGACTGAAGCAGAAAGCCCATAAGGAGAGTCGTTGACCATCTTCAGCACTTCTTCTTCTTTGCTGAATTGCACCACAGGCAGTACCGGTCCAAAAATCTCCTCATGAATCAATTTCGAATTGTCGGGCAAATCGCAAAACACCGAAGGGGAGAGAAAATACCCTTCTCCCAGTTCTTTGATGCGCTTGCCGCCAGTCATCAGCTTGCCTTCCTTGCCGCCGATTTCCAAATAGCTTTCGACCTTATCCAGGTGTTCCTTGCTGATCAGTGCGCCCATCTGAGTTATGTCTTTGGTGGGATCGCCGACTCTAATTGCTTTGACACGTTGCAAAACTTTGTCCACGACTTCTTTCTTGACGCCTTCCTCGACGAAAAGACGCGAGCCCGCCAAACAAATCTGCCCTTGATTACGATATGCAGCTCTAACTGCAGTTTCCACGGCTTCGTCGATATCGGCATCGGCAAAAATGACTGTGGCGCCTTTGCCGCCCAATTCAAAAGAAACCTTCTTAAGAGTGGCGGAAGCAGCAGCCATAATCGCGCGTCCGGTTCCGGTTTCACCCGTGAATGAAATAGCGCGCACATCAGGGTGACGAGTCAGTGCTTCGCCTGCACTATCGGCGCCCAAACCGTGCACGATGTTCAAAACACCCTTGGGCAGCCCGGCCAGAGAAACAATGTCGGCAAGAAGAAATGCCGTGTAAGGAGTCCACTCGGCCGGTTTCAAAACAATCGTATTGCCCATCGCCAGGCAAGGCGCGATTTTCCAAGTCGCCAGATAGAGAGGCAGATTCCAGGGAGTAATCAAACCGACGACACCGAGCGGCTCGCGCGAGACGATATGTTTTTCGCCGGGCGCGGATGTGAAAACTTCATCGCCAAGCGATTGTGCGTAATCGGAGAAGAAGTGGAAATTTTGCGCGGAGCGCGGAATGTCTCCGGTCAAACTTTCGGTGATTGGTTTACCGGTATCGAGTGTCTCAGCCTGAGCCAGTTCTTCTTTGCGAGACAGGATCAAATCACCGATGCGGCGCAAAATCTCACAACGCTCTTTCATCGACATGCGCGGCCACGGTCCGTTTTCAAAAGCGTCTTTAGCTGCCGCTACCGCCTGGTCGATCTCCTCCTTGCCACCGAGTGCAACAGTCGCGTGAACTTCACCTGTAGCCGGGTTGAATGAATCGAAGCTCTGGCCCGACTTGGAGCCGACATAATCGCCACCGATGAAATGGTGGAGGTGTCTGACTTTTCGCTTCACTTGTGTAGTCACACTCTATTCCTCGTGCTTAATGCTTGCAATGTTGGTTTTCAAAATTAAAAGCTTGCCGCTCCGGAATCAAGCCGAGAGCTGGGAGGAGCGCATCCTTCAACGGGTTCACGCGCCATCGCAATAGCCTTGATCTCTATGTAATTACGTCCCGGCAGGTCGGCAACCGCCACTGTCGTGCGTGCCGGTGGGCATTCTGATGTGAAGTGTTTGCCCCAGACCTTGTTGTATTTATCGAAGTCATCCATCGACTTGAGAAAGACGGTTGCGTCGATTACATCGGATAGAGAAAGTCCGGCAGAATCGAGAACAGAAGCAAGGTTTTTCAGAACGCCTTCGGTTTGCACTTCAATGTCGTAGGCCGTTACCTTGCCATCGGCATCAAGTGTAATTCCCGCTTCAATGCCGGTTTGCGCATCGCGGCAGCCCTGCCCGGCAACAAACACGAGTTGACCTACTTGCACTGCATGCGAGTAAGAACCAAGTGCCTTGGGTGCACGGCTTTCCGGATTGATTTGCTTGCGGGCAATAGATTGCGTCGCCGTCATGAACATCACTCCGTATAGATATGAGGCTCTAAATAGTACCAGAGCTGGAGCTTTGTATAATATGCAACGTCTATGACTTACTCGATAATTGACATCTCACAGCCAGTCTCCAGCAAAACAGCGTGCTTTCCTGGCGACACGCCATTCAGTCGCCAGGTCACTTTGCGACTGGAGGACGGTGCCACAGTCAACTTGACGTCCTTTACGATGTCGCCGCATGTCGGCACGCACGCCGACGCGCCCAGCCACATACGTGGGCACATGGATGATACCGACGGAATGGCCTCGGGCATGCCGCTCCTTCCTTATATAGGCCCCTGCGCTGTGCTTGATGTTTCACCCTTGAGCGAAGGAATTACCAAGGAACATTTTGAAAAAGCCGCCAGCCGTTTTCAAGAGCTGCCACCACGGGTGGTGTTCAAAACGCAAAAGAATTTGCGCTTTGACGTCTGGGAAGGTTCTGCATACTCGCACTTTACAGTCGAGCTTGTGGAAGCGATGAATGCCCGCGGAATAATCATGGCCGGACTCGACACGCCATCGGTCGATCAGGTCGACTCGAAAGATCTGCAAGTGCACCATGCTTTGATCAAGGCAGGCTTTAGTTGGTTGGAAAACCTCGACCTGACAAACGCCGAAGAAGGTCTCTACTTCCTCTCGGCTGCCCCGCTGAGACTGACGGAATTGGAAGCATCGCCGGTTCGCGCCGTACTCATAAAAGACTTGATCTAAAAAAGGAAACCGTTATGTTCGGCAAAAAATGCTCCCTGATAGGCTGTGTACACGTGCTTGCTTTGCCGGGCTCAGCCGGGTATTCAGGAAACATGGAGCAGATTCTTGCGGCGGCAATTTCGGACGCGCACACATACGTGAAAAACGGCGTGGATGCGATCATTGTGGAAAACATGCATGATGTGCCATATTTGACTGGTTATGTCGATCCTGAAACAGTCTCTGCGATGACAATCGTCGCTAATGCGATCAAGCAAGAAGCGAAATTACCGGTAGGAGTGCAACTGCTTGCCGGCGCCAATTTAGAAGCATTAGGGGTGGCGGTCGCATGCAATCTGGATTTCATTCGTGTAGAAGGATTTGTATTTGCGCATGTTGGCGATGAAGGTTTACATGACTCTTGCGCCGCAAAACTGGTGCGTCGGCGCGCCAGCCTGAAAGCAAATCATATAAAAATCTTCGCCGACATCAAGAAAAAACATTCTGCACATGCCATCACTGGTGATGTCAGCCTTTTAGAAACTGCGGAAGCTGCGGAATTCTTCAAAGCGGACGGCGTGATCGTGACAGGCTCGGCAACCGGCAAGGAGCCGACGCTTTCGGATGTAGAGTCCTTAAAAGAAGGAGCGAAACTTCCTGTTTTGATTGGCTCCGGTATAACACCAGAAAACATTCCTAAGTACGCTCAATTAGTCGATGGCTTGATCGTCGGCTCATTTGCAAAACATGATGGAAACTGGAAAAACGCAGTCGACCCGGCCAGAGTCGAGAAGCTCGCTCAGGCGATCTCGAAGTTCAACTGATCAAGGTTATCAGGGTCGACGCATGGCGTCGACTACAGAGTAAGGCGCCTGCAATGCGCCCCACGCTTAATCTTCTATTCGACTGGTCTGCCGCGCGAACGCATCAATTGTGCAAACGGATCGCCGCCACCACTGGCGGCAGGACGTGAACCGGAGCCGCTGGAGCTGTAGGCGCGTCGTGTCGGTGCCTTGCGCGGAGGTGGTGAAGCTCGGCGCACCGGTCTGTCAGGCTCGTCATTGACTGAGGTGGTTGTGCTGTAGGCTCGACGGTGAGTCGGTTGTTCAACTTCACCGGCTGTCTCGCGTGAAGTCGCGGTCTTTATAGGTTTCACAGAAGGCGGCGGCTTGGGCGTTTTGACCGCATCATTGTCGGCAGGCGCTGTTTTGGCAACAGGAGCCGCAGTTGTTGTTTGCTGCGCCGGTGCGGTCGCCGTGGGTGCCGGTTGCGTGGGAGTTGTATGTGCTTTTGGAGTTGTCTGAGGAGCCGGAGCAGTTTGGGCAGGTGGAGTATGAGCCTGGCTCGGAGCGGCAGCGGGTTTATCGGAAACCGCATGAACAATAATGCCGCCTGCAGCGACCATTAACGCCACAGCCGCTGCCCAGGTCCAAATGGGCACTTCCTTCACGAATCCGAGCATACTCTCCATGGGAGACTTTTGCTCTTGAGTCCGCAAAACCGTACTTCTTCCGGGACGCGGAATGGCCAGGTCGAGATCGAGCTTGAACTCTTCCATGGTCTGATGGCGTTGAGCCGGGTCTTTCGCCATGGCTTTCAAAACTACCCATTCCAGGCGTTCCGGAATATAAAGGTCCGGTCTTGCTTCATTGAATGGAACAGGCGGCTCGGAAATATGCTTGGACATAGTGTCGACCATGGTTTTGCCCAAGATAGGCAACTTCCCGGTCAGAGTTTCATACAGCACGATTCCCATTGAATAAATGTCGGAGCGCGCATCGAGGTCCTGACCCATGCACTGCTCGGGGCTCATATAAACAGGACTTCCGCAGACCTCGCCGGCTTGCGTCAGTCTTTGCCCTTCATTGTTGTTGCCGACTTCAATGAGTTTGGCAACACCGAAGTCCACAACCTTAACGTAGTCCTTCTCTTCATCATATTGAGTAAGGACTATATTGCTCGGCTTCAAGTCGCGGTGGACGACGCCTTGCTTGTGCGCATGATCGAGAGCGTCGCAAGCTTGAGCAATCAGTTTTATAGAGCGTTCAACCCCTATCTGACCTTCTTTCTTAATGAGGTCGGATAAAGGAGTACCCTCCAGGAATTCCATGACGATATAGGGCTGCCCGGCAGGCGATATGCCGAAATCGTACACATCAATGATATGAGGATGCTTGAGACGTGCAGCAGCCTTGGACTCTTGTTGGAACCGTTTGACGCTGTTGGTATCTGAAATCAACTGCGAGAGCAACATTTTGATGGCGACGATTCTCTCCATCAAAGAGTGTTTGCCGCGATAGACAACACCCATACCGCCCTGACCGAGCACTTCCAGGATTTCATAGTTGCCTGCAAGCACCGTTCCGATGAGCGGATCTTGAATTATCGGTCTGAGAAGGGCGCCATCGTGCGGGCAAGCGGTATACAAACCGGTAAATTGCCGGTTGCACTCCACGCAGATGCGCTGATCCAACCCACGTTCTGTATTTCCCGCAAACACGCTTATATAGTTTCCTTTGTCAGATTTTTCACTGTCAGATTTGTCGGTTATTGAGAATAACGCCAGATGAAGCCCATGATGCTTTTCCTGGCTTTTGCCAGGAACATGGACGGGGAGGCGCCATGGTTAAGCAATATTAATGTACCCATTGTTCTTATACCATAACGGCGACTTATCGAGTTTTCATCATAATTCGCCTCGTTTTGGAAAAAATCGCTCTAGCGGGGGATGGGCTCTCTGACGGCTGATAAACAGCCATTCTCGACGTTGAAAAACTGCGAATCAGCCAGCCATTCAGGCTTGAAACTGGACAGGTGCGTAGTTGTAACGAAAGTCTGCATTCCGCTGCCGACCATCTCCATCAAGACTTCTTGACGCAACAAATCGAGCTCGGCAAGAACGTCATCGAGGAGCAGCACAGGCTGTTCATTGAGCGCGCCTCTGACAGCTTCTAGTTCTGCCAGTTTGAGCGAGAGAACCAAAGAACGCTGCTGCCCCTGACTGCCGAAATTCATTGCGGATTTACCGTCAAGATGGAATGAAATGTCATCACGATGAGGTCCGATGAGCGTCTGCTTACGGGCGATTTCTTCTCCTCGGATATCTTTCAACATCAAATAGATAATTTTGGCGATTTCTTTTGTCTCTGCATTGCGAAGATCGTCTATGTTGAATGTCTTCATCTTCTCGCGCAGAGCATCATCGTCTTCCTCGTCTTGATCATGGTTTTGATAACCATCGCGAGCAGACTTGCTTTTGAAAACATACTGGGAAGACAATTTTTCTCTCTTTCCGGAAAGCCTCTCATGATGTTTCTCAGCAAGCGGAATCAGCTGTGTCATCAGGTTTAGACGTTCTTTTACGATTTCGGCACCAGCTTTTGCGACTTGAATGTCCCAGGTCTTGAGTTGCTCTTTGTCGCTTGCAGAAAAGCGCCCGTTTTCGGAAATCATCTTCAATAGGCGATTTCGTTGGGCAACTATTTTTTGATACTGCTGCAAACGACCAACAGTCGATGCTCGTAAATTACAGAGAAGTATGTCGATCCAATCACGCCTGAACGCTGGCCCGCCGCGCACAATGTTCAAATCCTGGCTTTTGAAACTGACGACAATCAATCTGCGTTTTAGCGCTGCAGTTGAAGACTGTTTTACGCCGTTAACCTTTATCTCACGCTGAAGTGAGGCCGTGACTGAATTTGATGAAAGAACTCCAGTTTTTGATTTGAGAGAAATTGAAATCGACTCCGTCATTCCTTCCGCTTCAAAACTTATGTCGAGCTTCATGCTGTCGGCGCCGTGCCGCACCAGCTCGAAATCTTTGGCAGCCCTGTAGGCCTTGCCAGTGGCTGCGTATTCGATTGCCTCCAAAAGATTGCTCTTGCCCTGCGCATTCTCTCCCAGAATTATGTTGCCAAACGAATGCGGCTCCAGAAGAGCACTTTCATAGTTGCGGAAATTTTCCAGACAGATTTTGGTTATGCGCACGAGTGACTATGCCGGCTGTTTGCTCTTATCGCCAGGACTGTTTTCCTCTCCTGCCGCATTTTTAGCATTTTCAAGCACCTGTCTGCTTTTTGCAGCATCGGAATTGATCTGTTCTTTTAAAGCATCGATACCGTCAAACTTCTTTTCGGTGCGCAAATATTCAACGAACTCAACGGTGCACTTATCACCGTATATATCTCTATCGAAGTCAAACAAATGCGCTTCCACAAGCGGGTCTTCAGTGCCGCCCGAAGCTTTGAAAGTGGGACGATAGCCGACATTGATGACCGCATCAAAGCGTTCGTTTGAGCTCAATTGCACGCGACCGGCGTATACACCGGTTCGAGGTATGAGCTGAAACTCGCGCAGTTGTACATTTGCAGTCGGAAAACCAATCTGCCTGCCGCGACCGTCGCCTTTGATTACCTCACCGCCAACTCTGTAAGTGCGAGACAAGAGGCTCTTAGCCTTCTCCATATCGCCATCGACGATACTCTCGCGAATGGCAGAACTGGAAACCTCGAATCCTTTCACGAAAACCATAGGCGCCACATGCACTGAAAACCCGAGAGTTTCACCAAAAGTGCGCAGCAGGTCAGGATTACCTTCTCGATCTCTGCCGAAATGATGATTATGTCCAACGGATATCGAACGAGCACCCATGGCACCCACCAGGACATTTTCCACATATTCACGAGGGGAAAGCCGGCAAAGTGCCTCCGAAAAAGTAAGTACAAGAGTGGCTTCCACGCCCATCTCTTCAAAGAGTTTCAAGCGCTGATCGATATCTGTCAGCAATAGCGGGTGAACGCCTCTGGTGAGGGCGCGAGGATGGTCACGGAAAGTAACGACGCCAGAGGTCACACCTAGGGCACGCGCCTCCTCAACGGCTTTGCCGATGACAACCTGGTGCCCGGGATGAACTCCGTCAAAGAAACCAAGCGCAATGGCTGAGCTTTGAATCAGGCCCGGTTTGGCTTCGGTGAAAACTTTCAAGAGTTGAATCCTTAGGGTTCGGCAGAGTTCTTAGCGTAGTACTAAGACGGCAATTCTGTATATTGCCGGACGCAAAGTATTCTATCCCAATGGTTGGGGGAAACCTTACCTCAGAACTGTTTTATCTCAAAGCGTGTCGAAAGGGCTAAATCTCTAATGGTTGTGCGGTTTTCACCGTTTCAATTATGATCGCAAACATGCTAAAATCTGAGCTGGCGATCAGCGAGGGAAAAGAGATCAAAGCCTCTCTCTGTGCGGCATTCCAATATGAATGCTGGTTCCGTCCCCGGTTAGTGGTCGCTAAATTGGCAATCTGATTTGGTGGAATAAATGGCGAAAAAAGAGGGTTCTAGCGCGGTGACGGACGATCTCAAAGACGACCAGGAGCCGGAAAAGGCAGAGCAGGTCGAAAAGCAACCGAAAGAAAGGGTTGAAGCTAAGGACTCCGATTACTCAGCCGCTACCATTGACGTCTTGGAGGGCTTGGAAGCCGTCCGCAGAAGACCCGGTATGTATATCGGCTCGACAGGACCGAAAGGACTCCACCACCTGGTCTGGGAAATTGTGGATAACGCGGTCGACGAAGCACTGGCCGGCTTTTGCACCCGCATCGAAGTAACAGTCAACGAAGACAATTCCGTGACAGTACTCGACAACGGACGGGGCATTCCGACCGACATCGTTGAGAAAACAGGCAAGAGCGCCGTAGAAACGGTATTTACAGTGCTGCACGCGGGCGGTAAGTTCGGCGGCGGCGGATACAAAGTGTCCGGCGGTCTCCACGGCGTAGGCGCTTCGGTTGTAAACGCACTTTCTGAAAAGCTGGAAGTGGAAGTTCACCGCAACGGCAAGATTCACAAGCAGGTCTACAGGCGCGGCGATGCTGACGGCGGATTGACGATTGTCGGCGACTCCGATTATCGCGGTACGAAAGTAACCTTCTGGCCGGACAACGAAATCTTTCACGACATCAATGAAGACAACGAACGCGAGTTGATCGTCATCCAGTTCGATATTCTCATCAACCGCCTGAGAGAAATGGCGTTCCTTAATAAGGGACTGTGCATGGTTCTCACGGATATGCGTGAGATGGAAGACGGCAAGCCGAAGTCTTTGACTTTCCACTACGAAGGCGGTATCGCCAGCTTCGTCGAATATATCAACGATACTCGTACTGCATTGCACAAGCCGCCGCTGTATTTCGAGTTGGAGAAGGACGATGTCGTTGTTGAGTGCGCTCTGCAATGGACAGACATGTACTCAGAATCAATTTTCACTTTCGTCAACAACATCAGCACAAGCGATGGTGGAACACACCTTACCGGCTTCCGCAACGCTCTGACACGCGTAATCAATGACTATGCTCGCCAGCAAAATTTGATCAAAGAATCGGAAGCCAACTTCACTGGTGAAGATGCACGCGAAGGCTTGACGGCTATCGTCAGCGTCAAAGTCTCCGAACCACAATTCGAAGGTCAGACCAAAGAACGTCTGGGCAACCGCGAAGTGCAAGGTATCGTGCAAGCCGTTACAACTGAAAAGTTGAAAGATTGGCTGGAGTTGAATCCAAAAGAATCGAAGAACATCATTCAAAAAGCGGTTCTGGCAAGGCAAGCGCGTGAACAAGCGCAAAAGGCAAGACAACTTGTTCGCCGCCAATCGGCATTGGAAAATTCTTCATTGCCTGGAAAACTCGCTGACTGCTCGGATAGAGATCCGGGTCGCTGCGAAATCTACCTTGTAGAAGGTGACTCCGCAGGCGGCAGCGCGAAGATGGGTCGCAATCGCGACTTCCAAGCAATCTTGCCATTGCGCGGAAAAATCTTGAACGTAGAGAGAGTTCAACCTACACGCATCTACGAAAACGCTGAAGTTCAAGCAATGATTCAGGCGCTTGGACTAACAGTCAAAGAGGACGATGAAGAAACCGGCGGCAAGAGCACTGGCTTGCTCAGACCGAACGCAGTCAATCTCGACTTGGCGAAGATTCGTTATCACAAAGTGGTCATCATGACAGACGCGGACGTCGACGGCAGTCACATCCGCACGCTGCTGCTCACATTCTTCTTCCGCTACGCCAGACCGCTGGTAGAAAGAGGTTATGTATACATCGCCATGCCGCCGCTCTATAAAGTGGAGAAAGGCAAGCGCACGGAATACTGCTACAACGAACACAAGCTGGAAGCAATTCTTGCCGAGATGGGCGAAAAAGCAGTAGTTCAGCGATTCAAAGGTCTTGGTGAAATGATGCCGGAGCAATTGTGGGACACCACAATGAATCCGGAGACACGCACCTTGAAACAGGTAACTGTCGAAGATGCAACGGAAGCCGAGCATATTTTCGACCTGCTCATGGGCGAGTCGGTAGGACCGAGACGCGAGTTCATCGAAAGCAACTCCTATCTCGCCAGCCTCGACGTATAAGAAGTAGCGAGTCGACGTTTGCATACATCCGCTCGGCTCGAACTTGAAAACACAAGCGCACAAGAAAGAGACCAATGGTCAATGTCGCCAACATAGTCACCGTTTCCCGGGTCGGTTTGGCGTTGATTGCCATTTATCTGCTCAGCCTGCCTGGCGAGGGTATTCGCTGGGCAGCTTTTTGGCTGACTGCATTCGTCATTTACGCTGATGCTCTGGATGGCTACCTGGCGCGCAAGTTGAATCAAGCCTCGAAGTTCGGCGGCATACTCGATATCGCAGGCGACCGCGTGGTCGAGATGGCATACTGGATCGCCTATGCTGCGTTTCAATGGGTGCCGCTTTGGGTTCCGCTCCTCTTTACCGTGAGGGGAACCTTCGTAGACGCCATCCGCTCGCATGCGAGCGAACAGGGATACACGGCGTTCGGCGCCAAGACAATGATGCAGAGCGGATTGGGCAAGTTTCTCGTGGCGTCGAATTTCAGTCGCTTCACATATGCTGTTTGCAAGGCGTTAGCTTTTTGCTTATTGATTGCAGCGCGGACGGAAATGTTTGCGAAGACGCCACTGCTTATGGTGGCAGATGTTCTCGTTTACATCACCTGTGTCTTTTGCGTTTTGCGCGGGCTGCCGGTTCTTCTTGAATCATCGTTTCTCTTCAAGACGGATGTCGCGCCGGAAGCAAAACCAGCGAATAACAGTGAACCGGAAACGACCAAGTAGGCTGCTCTGGCATTGCCGCTGCCCGGACTATGATGAGGAGGCGCTGAATACCGACACGGCAGCGTCTATAACTTGATTGGGATCCAACTGGATCAAGCAATTGTGTTTTGTCAATGTTTTCTTTTCATCGCATGCAGAACACTTGATCGATTTGTCGAATACCGCTTGATGCTTTGCACCATATGGGCGCCAACGATTGGGGTCGGTCGGACCGAAGATTGCGATAGTGGCGGTGCCCACTGCAGCGCTAAGATGCGCAGGTCCGGAATCCACGCACACGGCGAGCTGCATCATTGCATACAGTGCCATGCTTTCACGCAAGGATAAACGTCCGGCAGCATTGACGCCGCGTACACCGGAGCCGGCAATCAGTTCATTATTCAATTGGACGTCGCGCTCTGCACCCGAGAAATAGAAAGTAGCATCAAATCTCTCCTCTAAGCTCTTCAAAATTTTGAGCCAATTTTCTGCCGGATACATTTTGTCGGGATGAGCAGCAGCTGCATGAATGAGAATCTTCATGCCACTCTCGTTCAGCTCTGGAAATAGGTTTCGCACCTTTGCCGACTCGTCCGGCGAAATCCAGGCTTCCAATTCTCGATTGGTAATCTGCACTCCGGCAGTTTGCAAAATATCGAAGAGCGATTCCACTTCGTGAACGTCTTTACGCCAATTCACAGGATGTGAAAGCAAGAACTTTCTTCCTTCCGTGGCGTATCCAATTCGCAAAGGCGCGCCTGTAAATAAGGACAGGAAACCGGAAGACAAAGATCTTTTCAAAACAAATACGCAGTCGTATTTTCTCTTTCTGAGCATAAAGGCATAGTGCCAATAGTTTTTCGCTTTGCCTTTCCCGCTGTCGTACTTGTGAAAGCGAGTGGTGTCGAACACAATCAGTTCATTCACATAAGGGCAATTCTCGAGGACACTTCCGCTTTGCGGACCGACGAGCACGTCGATAACAGCGTCAGGGCAAGCCTGCCGCAGGTTTCGCAAGAAGGGAACCGTGAGGATGGTGTCGCCAATAAACCGATAACGAATGACGAGTATTCGCTTGGCGTTTTTCAGCAAGTTTGGACTTTGAAAAGCAGACATATCGTTTTCAAATCATCATTTAGGCTTATGCTTCTTCTTACGACTACCGGATTTTCCCGCGCTTCCGTCATCTTTGGTGCTTTCGCCGCCTGGCGAAGTCGCAGAATCTGAATCTTGCTTGCCGCGTTTCAATTCACTCTCCAATTTTCCCTTCATCATCTCAGAGATATGAGAAGGCAACGGTCCGAGCCACTCCACGCCAATCTCCACAGAGATCAGATGCTGGTTAAGCCGATCATGCGGGGCAATCTTGACCATGTCCTTTTCTGTGGTCACAACAGCCGAGGCATTTGATTCACGCATCAGTTTTTCCAGCATCTTCAGTTCATCCGGCGTGTACCAGTGATGGTCGGAGAAACTTTTCAGGTGCACTACCGTGCAGCCAAGCTGGTTGAGTGTGGCTGCAAAACCTTCGGGTCTAGCCACTCCGCAGAAGGCAACCACTCTTTGCCCCTTCAGCTGCTCTAGAGGAGCGGCACCATTATTGGTGCGGAGTCGTTTCGGAACGAAACGTGCCTCTGCAATCTCTGCTCTTTCTGCATGATTGCGAATTTGCGCTCGCAGTTTCTCGAGACGCTCATTATCAGGATGGGCTGGGACCTTTGTTATAACAACCACACGCGCGCGATTGAGCGCAGAGAGAGGTTCTCGCAATCTGCCGGCCGGCAGCAGCATATCGTTTTCAGGATCGTCGTTGTAGTCTACTAGAACAACATCAAGATCGCGCTCGAGTCGAATGTGCTGAAAGCCGTCATCAAGAACAATCGCATCGGCTTTGTATTCTTCAATTGCAATTGCTGCCGTTTCAGCGCGGCTGCTGCCGACGATGACAATTGCTTCGGGAACCGACAGGGCGATAAGCAGTGGCTCATCACCTGCTTCTTCGCAGAGGGCGAATTCGCCTTGTCCATTGGAGACGACAGTGATCTTCTCTTTCGACTTTCTCGCATATCCGCGACTGAGAACGGCAACCTTGTAGCCTGCGGCTATTAACCGGCGCGTGATATCAATGGCCATCGGCGTTTTGCCAGTGCCACCACAGGTGATGTTACCGATACTGATTACAGGAACGGGCAATCTGACCCGCTTCATATATCCTTTCGAGTAAGCTGCAAGCCGGAAGTATGAACCTATGCCGTAACCTAACGAAAGCGGGCTGATCAGCCCGTACAGAAGTTTTTCCCGCGAGGTTTGAGGATTCCCCCAGCTCATGCTGTTACACCTCTTTCTTGCTTTGACTCACCGGACGGCTTAGGTTCCGCGGCAGGCCCAGCTTCTTCGAGTTGATTACCATCAGCGCTAAGACCGAGCGTTTCTTCTAAAATCGCCAGTCCTTTTTTGACTGCTCCCTGACTGTCCAAAAGCAGCTTATTGCCGCGCTCTCCAACTTCCTGCCTGAGGTCCGAGTCACTGAGCAATTTCTGCAATTCCAGGGCCATCTCGTTGGCGTTTTTCACAACGAATAAAGCATCTCGATCCTGGAGCAGCCGTGCGAAATCGCGCGTTTTTTCCAGACGCGGGCCGGCAATGACCGGCACATTATATGTATAAGGCTCCAACACGTTGTGCCCACCGATTGGCGCGATGGTTCCGCCGACAAAAGCGACACTGGCGATGCCATAGAATGACGCAAGATGTCCGATGCTATCGATGAGGTAGACGTCAAAGTCATTTTTGAAGCGCTCTGATTTGGAGTGGCGCAACACTGTAAAGCCGGCTGCTTTGATAAGCTCTGCGGCACGGTCAAAGCGCTGCGGATGGCGAGGAGCGATAATTAATCGGATTGTTTTTTCCGGCAATTGTTTCAATACCCTGGTGTAGGCATCGAGCACTGCAGTCTCCTCTCCTTCATGAGTGGAGCCGGCGATGAAGACCAGGTCGTCAGGTCCAAGTGCGACATCGTCGCGCAACTTTTCAATTTCTTCTTTCGATTTGGGTTTCAATCCATCGCACTTGAGATTGCCCATGATCTCGATGGGCACAGCGCCGTCAGTAAGCTCTTTGTAGCGCTCACCTTCATTAGCTGTCTGGGCGCCGATCCGCTCGATCATTTTTACGTAGCGATGAAAGAAAGGCTTGATGCGGCAATATGACTTGAATGAACGCGGTGAGATTCTACCGTTAACGATGACCACGGGAACCTTGCGACTCTTGCACTGGCTGATCAAACCGGGCCACATCTCGGTTTCAACTATCACAAACAAAGCTGGATTGATGGCGTCCAGCCAGGATTTCAGGGCGAAGTAAGTATCGTAAGGGAAATAAATTACCTGCGCGATGTCGCCGACGCGCTCTTGTGCAAGTTTCTGCCCTGTGCCAGTGGTTGTGGAAACGACAAGCGGTCGGCTCGGATACTTCTCATGGACGGCCTTTATGAGCGGATACGCAGCGTTGAACTCGCCCACTGATACGGAATGAAACCAGATAGGCTTGTCGCTTGCGGCTTTCAAATGTTCTCGAACCGCAGTCGGGATAAAACCAAGCTTCTGCGAAACACCAAAGCGTGCTTTACTGCTGAAAATCAGCACCGGCCAGGCAAGCAGGAGTAATAGGGTGATTCCGATGTAATAAATGACTGTCACTGGTTCAGTGTAACCGCGTGCCTGTCCGGCTGCCAGACATTCAGCTTAATGGTGGGAATTTTGGCAAAATCTGCTTAACAGGAGAAACTAAAACACAAACAGGGTTAGACTTTTGCTTGCAGCAGCAAAAGAGGTGGACGTGACATTTTCGCTGGCGATAATTGCCGCTTTTCTTGCATCGATATTGACATTCTTTACGGGCTTCGGGCTTGGAACCGTACTTCTGGCTGTTTTTGTCCTGATTTTCCCTGTCGCAGCGGCCATTGCAGCAACTGCTGTCGTTCATCTTGCAAACAACATATTCAAGGTGATTTTGATGGGGCGACATGCCCGAATGGATATACTGCTGCGATTCGGAGTTGCAGCTCTGCTTGCCGCATTTGCAGGCGCATACTTGTTGAATTGTATTGACAGTCAACAAACGGTTCTCAGCTATGAGCTGCTGGGGAGAAATCTTAAAACGACGCCGGTGCGGATAGTTATAGGCTTCTTGATGGCATTTTTTGCCTTATTGGATCTTTTCGGGGTTTCCGAAAAATGGGTGATTGAACCGAAGTGGATGCCGGCAGGTGGCGTTCTCAGCGGTTTTTTCGGGGGTTTGTCCGGTAATCAGGGTGCTTTCAGAACAATGTTTCTGCTCAAGTCCGGCCTGACAAAAGAGGAATTGATCGGCACCGGTGCCGCAATTGGTTTGCTAGTGGACATTGGGCGTCTGACGATTTACTGGCGCCAGGTCAACGGTCCGGATTTGCCAATGCAATTTCCACTTCTAGCGGCTGCCACTGGGTCGGCAATTATTGGCACCATAATCGGCAACAGACTTTTGAAGAAAGTGTCGCTCAAGAAGATTGAAATCGCCGCATCTGTGTTGCTCTTAGCGATCGCAGCCGGGCTATCTACTGGATTATTCTGAGATTCTTCTTGCCGCGTGCCCGAATGTTTCTCCAGATCATGCGCCAGCGCATAAGACGAATGGGTTTATTCATGTCGTTTTCTCGCACTCCACAACGGCTCAATCGCCATTGGGGTGACGTTTCAAGACATATAGAGGTTCCAAGAACTGCAACTTACGTATATCTGTCCCTGAATGAGGAAACATGATTTCATGGTCTTATGTCAAAAGTTCTACAAAAACAAATCGCCTTCTGGCTCTCGGCGTTTTCACTGCACATCTTTTTGGGCAGTGTCTCTGCCATTTCGGCAGGGGCACATAGTGAAGTTGATGCAGATGCTGATGAAAAACAGCTCCAAAAGCTGAATGCAGGATTGAAGCGAAAGGCTACGGACATACGTCTGCTTCAAAAACGGTCAAAACTGCTACTAGAAATGGAGCGTCCGCAACAGGCAATAGAAGATTGCAACACGATCCTCAAAGTCGAACCTAATAACGCGCAGGCCTTGAGCGACATGGCCTGGGCGAAAAATCAGCAAGGTAAGTTTTCCGAGGCTTTAACCTATTGTGCAAATGCGCTGAAGAAAAATCCGAAATATTTCAAGGCTTTCTATAATCGTGCCACCGCCCATGCAGGCTTGAAGCAGTTTCCGGAAGCAATCAAGGCCTATTGCCAATACATTGCATTCAAACCGGACGACGCAGAGGCTTATGATGAACGAGCGCACTGCTATGGTCATCTACAGCAATACGACAAGGTGATTGAAGATTGCACACTGGCGATTAAGTATGATCCTGAAAACGCTCATTCTTACATGCAGCGCGGGCATGCAAGATCAGTCCTGGAGCAATATGATCCGGCAATAGCCGATCTCAAAAAAGCGATAGAACTTGATCCTAAAAGCGCATGGGCCTACAAAGGACTGGGCTGGGTTTATGGGGCTCGCGAACAGTATGCGAAATCGATTGAATACTACGATCTGGCAATCAAAAACGATCCCAATTTCGGCGAGGCCTTCGCATCTAGGGGCTACTCGAAAATTGAAACTAAGGATTTCAAAGGCGCAATAGCGGATACAACGCGCGCAATCGAACTCGATCCAAACGATGGATTCCCGTATGGTTGCCGAGGCTATGCGAAAAAGAATCTCCACGATTACAAAGGGGCGGAAGCAGACTTTTCTAAAGCACTGAAGATAAACCCGGAAAGTGTGTGGGCACTCGTAAACCGCAGTCACGTACGATTTGCGCAGGGAAACCTGATGGGTGGTCTGGAAGACTTTGCCGATGGACACAGGCTTCAAAAGAAGGAATCGAGCAAATTACTCAAACAGTCTGCTGATCAGATGTTTGGAAAGGAAGCAAAGTCTGCAAAAGGATTTGTCGATTCACTCTTCAAAGACTTGAAGTGACCATCTATAGCAAGTCCAAAGCACCGACGTCGACTGCCATTTGCAGATCGCCCGGCATTCGCTTGGCGCGCAGGAAATTGCCGATCAGTTTGCGTCCTTCCTCGCCAGCCAGATTTTTTATTATCAAATGGAAACGGAATTTGTTTCTCAAACGCTCGATAATACACGGCGCCGGACCGAGAATCTTTACTTCGCTCAAACCGATGGATTCCTCGAGCTGATGCCCGATTTCCTCCGCCAGACGTTCGCACGCACTTTCAGTTGCAACCGGATCGACGCCGGCAACAACTACGCGAATAATTTGACTGAAGGGCGGATACTGAAATAATTCACGAGATTCCAATTCACTACCGGCAAAGGATTTGTAATTGTGAGCCTGTGCCCATGCGATAACCGGCATGTCGCAATTGTAGCTTTGGAAAATCACAGCGCCTGGGTGTTTGCCGCGTCCTGCTCGACCGGAAACTTGCGTCAGAAGTTGAAATCCGCGTTCCATAGATCGATAATCCGGCATGTTGAAGGCAGCATCGGCAGCCAGCACGCCGACAAGGGTAACGCGCTCGATATCCAGGCCTTTGGCTACCATTTGCGTTCCAATCAAAACGTCGGCTTCGCCCGAGGCAAATTTCGAAAGTAGCCGCTCATGGGCGCCTTTGGTTTGAGCGACGTCGCTGTCCAAGCGAATCACTTTTGCATCAGGAAATCTTTCCAAAACTTCTTCTTCTACTCTTTGCGTTCCCAAACCATACTGCTTGATGAACGGTCCTTTGCAAGAAGGACAAAGTTTGAGGCCATTGAGCGTGAATGCACAATGGTGGCAAGCCATGTATCCTTCGGACTGTCCTAGTTTTTGGTGATAGACCATGGAGACGCTGCAATTTTTGCAGCGGACAACAAATCCGCAGGCACGGCAAAAAACATGGTTGGCATAGCCGCGCCTGTTGATGAGAAGAATGATTTGCTCATTTGCATTGAGCCGCTCCTGAACAGCGCCTGCCAGGACGTTTGAAAATATGCTGCGATTGCCCTCGGAAAATTCGTGACGCATGTCGACAATGTTCACCGCGGGCAGTGCTTGTTTGAAAACACGCTCTGGAAGCTCCAGAATTTTTCTTTCTTCCAAGGCGCGTTTGTATGTTCCTACATCAGGAGTAGCACTGCCCAAAAGCAGCAATGCGCCTTCTCTTTCAGCTCTCTGCTCGGCGATTTCTCTGGCATGATAGCGAGGTGCCGGACTGGATTGCTTGTAACTTCCATCATGCTCTTCATCGAGAATAATCAGTCCTAGTTCCGGCATATGCACCAGAATTGCCGATCGAGCACCAAGCAAAACCTTAACGTCGCCAGACTTGATCCGGCGCCAGGTATCGTAGCGCTCACCCGGGCTGAGGGCACTATGCCAGACAGCAACATTTCCGCCAAAGCGAGTCTTTAGGAGCCTGGAGAGTTGTGGAGTCAAACTTATTTCCGGCACCAGAAGTAGTGCAGTTCGTCCACTTTCCAAACACTCTTCCATCAAACGAATGTAGATTTCGGTCTTTCCGGAACCGGTTACTCCGTGCAAAAGCCATGGTTGTGAATTGACATTTTTTAGGCGCCCACCAGGTTTTGCGGGATCACGTTCGATCAGGCGAATGTTGCCATCGAAGCAATCTTGAAGAGATTGTTTGAGCGTCTCAAAAACTTTTTCTTGCTGCTCAGTAAGAGTAATTGCCCCCTTTGCTTTGGAGGCAAGTGTCTCCACCGACGCCATCGGATCGCGCACCAATTCTTCTTCGACAAAGACTACAATGCCATCTTCTTCCAGCCTTTTAACCGTGCCGGAGGTGGTTTTTGCTTCTTCCAGCAATTGCTTGAGCGGCATTTGTCCGCCGGCGCGACTAAGAACGGTTACAACTTCCCTTTGGCGTGATGTTTTTGGTTCACCAGCTCCCAAAGCCACACAGCGCTGCGTCTTCGGTTGAGTACCTGCCTCGGTTTCGGAAGTGATGGTGACGACATTCTCTTGCCTGAGCAAAGTCAAGGCCCGAAAAAACTGTCCCTGGGTTTGCTTCACCTTTTTCTGAAATCGTTGCTTGGCTGCGCTTACAGCAAGCACGCCGCTCTTTGATTCTTTTAAAACTTCAACGACCGCCCTGGCCGCCTTATCTTTGTAATAAGGTTGCATCTCGAAAGGAACGATAGCGAAAGCAGCTTCGTTGAGCGTTATCACTCGCTTTGTCTTGGGAGCTGCGATCGAAGGTATAGCGGCCTGTATGACGTCAGATATATTGCATAAATAGAAATCGGCTATCCAGTGAAGCAAGCCGACGTAATTGGCATCAAAAGCAGGCTCCGGCACGAGAATGTCGGAAATGTCTTTGAAATTGACGCTTCCTTCGCGATAAATCTCCGGCGTATATGTAAGTGATACAACATAGCCCGCCACCAGACCTTGAGCACCAAATGGCACCAGGACCTGAGCTCCTACAAAAGCATCATCTTTGAAGTGATCAGGCACTCTATAGGTAAAGAGACGGTCTTTTAAATCGCGAATTTGAACGTCAAGCGCAACGCTCGCATAAAGCGGCGCTGCATCTATGCCTGTCTGCGCATCCAAACTTGCAGGCCTGTTGCCGGTCAATCTAAATCGCCGCCCTTGAAACAATCTTTTCTCAAATGAGTATAGAGGTGATGTCACTTCAGCGCCCTCCGTCCGAAATAGTCTTGCTTTTCTTTAAAACGTTGAAAGAGGGCAAAAAGTTCAAAAACCTGAGGTTGAAAAGCGCGAATTCCCGAGACCCAAGCAGATCAGGAAAGCAGAAACGACCACCTTGCATGGCTTCTCAGCGCTTGCCAACGATCATGTTTACGCCAATCCGTCTGGAAGCTAAAGCGATAACGCTTAAACTTCCAGACCTAATGGTTCGCGACAAAAATCCGAAGATGCTTGTGCGGCAAAGGTTTGCTTATGGCTAAGCGCCGATGACGTATTTTTTCCAGGCGTAATCGCCGGACACTGAATGTTTGGAAATTTCAAAGTGGACATGGCTTTGCGGGCGTCGAGGCGCGCAAAGCAAGGGCATTCCAGCTTCTTTGGGAGTGCGATCGCCTTTCTTGACGTTGCACTTCAAGCAAGCTGCCACCACGTTTTCCCAGTTGTCCGTCCCGCCCTTAGAGCGCGGAATGATATGGTCAATCGTCAAATCATGCCGCTTTTCACTGCAATACTGGCACGTATAAGAATCCCGGTGCAAAACGTTGCGCCGGGACAGACTGATCTCTTTATACGGAATCTTGACGTAACTTCGTAGTCGAATCACAGTCGGTAAAGGGAACTCGGCGTAAACAATTTTGCCGTTATCCTCTATCTGCTCAGCTTTTCCCTTAAGCAGAAGGACAACAGCACGTCTCCACGTACAGATGTTTAAAGGCTCATACGAAGCATTAAGTACTAAAACCTTAGACAAGACCGCTCCTCATGCTACTTAGCATTTGTTTACGTAGAAACATTATAACGATCAAATCCTGAAATTGTCCATAAATAGGTATTTCGAGGATTTCGTGATAGAATTATGGACTTGTCTGTTCCGTGGGAACAGGACAACTGGTCACGGCTTGCGAGTATTTTGCAAGAACGACAACGTTCTGCAGCAGCAAGAATTGGTCCGGGGAAGTGTTGCGTTTGGCGCGCCATTCACTCAATGGGGGGTGCGTTGGAAACATAAACACTTTCGGTACCTACTGCGGTGCCATGGGTTAATTAGTGATCGAAGAAATAAAAGAGATATACAAGCAGTCATACCCCCCGCTAGTACTCACATTGAAATAGGAGCATGAGTCAGCCTTGTCAGTAGCATCAATGAGACAACTGTTGGAAGCCGGGGTCCACTTCGGACACCAAACCCGCCGCTGGAATCCCAAAATGCGCCAGTACATCTACGGCGAACGCAATGGGATATACATTATCGACCTAGAGCAGACGACTCGTGCGCTCGACAAAGCCTGCGATTTCTTGCGAAAGATCGCTTCCGAAAAGAAAAATATCGTCTTCGTCGGCACCAAGAAACAAGCCGCCGACATTATCGAAGAGGAAGCGAAGCGCTGCGGAGCGCACTTTGTGAACCGTCGTTGGTTGGGCGGTATGCTCACCAATTTTGAAACCATTCGTTTGCGCATCAACCGCTTGAAAGAGTTGGAAGAAATGCGCGACACAGGCGACTTTTATCGCCGTCCCAAGAAAGAACTGGCAGTTTTGAACCGCGAATTGTTCAAACTCGAGAAGTCGCTTGGCGGCATCAAGAATATGCGCGGTCGCCCCGACGTTCTTTTTGTTATCGACCAAAAGCGTGAAGACATCGCCGTTGCCGAAGCCAAGAAAATCGGTATCACCGTAGTCGGTATCATCGACACCAACTGCGATCCCGATGGCATCGACTATGTCATCCCCGGCAACGATGACTCAATCCGCTCCATCAAGCTGATTATGAGCAAAGTCGCCGATTCCATCCTGGAAGGCAAGCAAGGTCAAGCCCATACTTTTGAAGAAGAGAAAGCTCTTGTTCAGGAGGAAGAAAGCGCCGCTAAAGTGCACGCCGTTGTCGGCGCCACCACTGTTGCTGTTGCAGAAGACCTTGAAGAAGCCCTTACGGAAGATGAAGACAGCTAATACAGCTGCAAGGGATTTGCTTTAGTTCTAAGTACTCTCAGGCAGGCTGCAAAAACCAGCGGCATGCCACAAGCGAATTGCGAGGAGAAATATGGTCATGGTAGAGATTTCGGCTCAATTGGTTAAAGAGCTAAGAGATAAGTCAGGCGCAGCAATGATGGACTGCAAGAAAGCTCTTGTGGAAGCCAGCGGAGATGCCGAAAAAGCATTTGAAATTCTGCGTCAGAAAGGCGTCGCGTCAGCAAGCAAGAAAGCTTCGCGCTCCGCTTCCGAAGGATTGGTTGTCGGACACATCGCCAATGACGGCAAGTCCGGCGCCCTTATCGAAGTCAATTGCGAAACTGACTTCGTTGCCCGCAACGAAGAGTTCATCCAATTGACCAAAGATCTCGCCGAAACTGCAAATAGCACCAAATCAGCTTCGGTTGAAGCGCTGAACAAGCAGTCCATTAAGGGCACGACCGTTGCCGAGCATGTCACTGCAGCCATCGCCAAAATTGGTGAAAACATCATCATCCGCCGCGCTGCTCTCGAAGACTTGAAAGGCAAAGAAGGCGTCATCGGCATCTATGTTCACGCCTTGGGCGGCAAAATGGGCGCTATCGTCACCATCGAAGCAGACAAGAAAGTTGATGCTGAAAAAGCGGCAGCTCTTGGCAGAGATGTCGCGATGCATATCGTTTCGGCCAAACCTCAATTTGTCAGCAAGAACGATATTCCTGCAGAAACAATTGAAAACGAACGCCGCATTGAAGCCGGAAAGCAAGACTTGGCCGACAAGAAGCCGGAGATGCGCGAAAAAATCGTCCAAGGACGTATCGACAAAATCTTTGCCGAACGCTGCTTGAACGAACAGCAATTCGTCAAAGACCCAACCCAAACGGTAAGCAAATTCCTGGCTGCAAGCGGCACGGAATTGGGCGCCAAGTTGGAAGTGAAGAGCTTCTCGCTCTTTATCTTGGGCGAAACTCAAGCCGACCAGAACGGAAAAGGCGACGAGTAATCGCGTAAATAAATCTGAGAGTTAATGAAAGCCGCCTTTTCGAGGGCGGCTTTTGCTTTACCGCTGGGCTTGGGTTTAGAGACCGAGGAATTGCTCATCAACAGGCATCAGCCCCTCTTTAGAACTATCACCATGCCCCCGCTATGCAGCTTCAAGCGCGATGGCACCTGATTGCAAACTGGATGAGACTGCATGAGTGGAAGGCCCGATGCGGGTTGCGGTAAGATTACTCGTTAAATTCGAATGAATATACATTGCAAATCGAGGTTGCCAAGCCAGCATGTCAGGCACAAAGGAATCCCTACTAGTGAATACGCAGACAGCTAAACCAGGCAAAGAACCTGTTTACAAGCGCATATTGCTCAAGTTGAGCGGTGAGGCGCTTATGGGCAATGAGAAGTTCGGTATCGCTCCCGATGTGATCGGTCCTATCGCCGAAGAAATCATATCGGCACAGCAACTGGGCATTCAGATAGCAATTGTGGTGGGCGGCGGCAATATCTTCCGCGGCGTCACGGGCAGTGCCTGGGGAATGGACAAGGCGGCGGCAGACTATGTGGGCATGCTCGCTACAGTAATGAACTGCCTTATCCTGCAAGAGGTTTTGAAATCGAAAGGCGCTCAAGTACGCGTCATGACGGCCATCGCCATGCCTTCCATCGCCGAGCCATTCATCAGACTGCGAGCCATCCGTCACCTGGAGAAAGGACGCATCGTCATCTTCGGAGGCGGAACCGGAAATCCGCACGTCACGACTGACACGGCCGCCTCACTGAGAGCAGCTGAAATCAAAGCAGACTCTGTGCTGATGGCCAAAAACGGCGTCGACGGCGTCTATGACGACGATCCAAGAAAGAATCCACACGCCAAGAAAATCGAGCGTATCAGCTTCGAAGACTTGATCAGACAAGGCCTTAAAGTTATGGATCCTGCCGCAGTATCAATCTGCAAGGATAACTACATCCCCATCGTCGTGTTCGATTTCGCCAAATCAGGCAGTATCGAGCGCATCGTATTGGGCGAAAAAGTGGGAACACTAATCGGAACTCGCGTTGGAGGAGCAAAATGAGTACTGCTACAGAAGTACTGGCAACTGCTGAAGATCGGATGAAAAAGGCGATCGCGAATTTGCAAAAGGAATTCACGACTATCCGCACAGGTCGCGCCAATCCGGCTATCCTCGACCGCGTGGAAGTGGAATATTACGGCAGCCCTACGCCGCTCAAAAGTCTGGCAAACATCTCCGTGCCGGACGGACGTTCGCTTTTGATCCAACCATTCGATAAGAATGTGGTCAAAGACATCGAGCAAGCCATCCATAAATCCGGTCTCGGTCTTACACCCAACTCGGACGGCACAGTCGTGCGCATCAATATTCCGGTGCTTACCGAAGAGCGCCGCAAAGAATTGACCAAGCACGTGAAAAAATTCGGCGAAGATGCCAGAGTCTCTGTTCGCAATATTCGCCGCGACGGCGCTGATGAACTGAAGAAGCTCAAAGGCACCGGGCTTTCAGAAGACGAAATCAAACGCCAGGAAGAAAGTCTGCAAAAATTGACTGACAAATATGTCAAAGAAATAGACAAGCAAGTACATGACAAAGAACAAGAAGTCATGGAAGTTTAGGCCTGGGAGGTAACTCTTAATGTGTGGAATAGTCGGCTATCTTGGTCCTGCAAAGGCTGCGCCTGTACTGCTATCCGAGCTTCGCTGCCTGGAGTATCGCGGCTACGATTCGGCCGGTGTCGCCATCATTCAAGATGGTGAATTGAGCGTACTCAAAGCGGCCGGTAAATTGAACAATTTGGAAAAATTGATCACCGATAACAAACCGACGGCAACAGTCGGTATCGGTCACACCCGCTGGGCTACCCACGGTGTGCCTAACGATCAAAATGCGCATCCTCACCTGGATTCATCCAAGACGATCGCTGTCGTTCACAACGGCATCATCGAAAATTACGAAGAGCTGAAAGAAGAACTGATCAAAGAAGGTTGCGCATTTGAATCGGACACTGATACCGAAGTAATTGCACACTTGATCTCCAAAGAGTATGAAAAAGAAAAAGACATGCTCAAGGCGATCTTCAAAACAGTGGAAAGGCTGCGCGGTGCTTATGCTTTAGGCGTCGTCAGCCAAAAACATCCAGACAAGATCTATGCAATCAATCAGCACTATTCTCTTTCTGTCGGTCTGGGCAACAACGAAAGTTTTCTCGCCTCGGACAGCATGGCCGTTCGGCAATACACGAACAAAGTCGTGCGCTTGGAGCAAAGCGAAATAGCCGAAATCACAGTTGAAGGCGTGCGACTTTTTGCATTTGACGGCAAGGAAGTGAAACGCCGGCCGATGTCGCTCGATTCAAACCCCTACGTCATCGACAAGGGTGGTTACAAGCATTTCCTTTTGAAAGAGATTCACGAGCAGCCCCTGGTCTTGCGTCAAACTCTGGCTAAATATCTGATTCATCCGACTAAGCCAGTCAGTTTCATTCCGCATATCACTCCCAACGGCAACGCTCCGACAAACAATGAAGAAGAGAACGCCCTCTCGAAGAGTTACGGCGTTCACTTAAGCGACATGGAAGTGAAGGGCATCGACCGCATACAAGTAGTTGCATGCGGAACCGCCTATCACGCCAGTCTCGTCGGCAAGTTGATCATCGAGCAGTTATGCAATATTCCTGTTGCTGTCGATATTGCGTCAGAAACTCGTGGCCGCCGTTTGATGGTAAACGAAAGCACTCTGACGATTGCCGTCAGCCAGTCAGGCGAAACAGCCGACACTCTGTCGGCGCTTGAAGAAGCGAAGAAGCTGGGCTCCTTCACTCTGGGCATTACGAACCGCCCGGATTCGCACCTGGCGCAAATCACTCCCAACTTGATTGTCACCGAATGTGGTATCGAAGTATCGGTTGCTGCCACCAAAACTTATCTGGCGCAATTGACCTCGTTCTATCTGCTGGGCATTTACCTGGCTGAGAAGCGTGGAGCTATATCGGCTGAACAAGCCAAAAAGCTCAAGTCCGACCTGAATGCGATTCCCACGTTGCTGGAACAAATTCTGGCTCGCGAAAATGAGATTCGCATGGCATCACTCAAGTATGCGGATGCACACGACGTTGTGTTCATAGGTCGCGGACTCAACTATCCGACCGCCCTGGAAGGTGCGCTGAAACTGAAAGAACTTAGCTATATCCATGCTTCAGGCTACGCAGCAGGCGAGCTGAAACATGGACCGATTGCCGTTCTCGATTCGAAAGTGCCGGTCGTAACAGTAATCGTGCCGGGCAGCGTTTACGAAAAAACACTGTCCAATGCTCAAGAAGCCAGAGCACGCAACGCTCAAATGATTGCCGTTGCTTGCGAAGGAGACGAGCAGGCCGCCAAAACTTTCGACACGGTGCTGAGCATTCCGCAGGTGGATGAGTTCTTCAGCCCCTTATTGACTGTGGTGCCCATGCAATTGATGTCATATTTCATTGCCGACTACCTCGGTAAAGATGTCGACCAACCTCGCAACCTGGCCAAGTCGGTCACTGTCGAATAATCATCGAAGCTGATTGTCAAAGCCGGTATGGTGCCACTTCTCGGGCATCGTCCATGGGGCTGGGCATATTGAGTAAGAGGCTATTTCAGACAGGAAGCATTTCCTATGGCGGAAAAATCAGCGGAGGCAAATGCTTTCAAACTGGCGCGCGCCAAAAGCAACGCTACCAGCCGGACAATCAAACTGATCCTGTTTGTGCAGGGCGGATTTGCCCTAGTCATGGCGACGGTTATGACCGTCATACTGACGTTCTTGTTTCACCTGAATGCTCCTTTGGCATTTCTGGGTTCACTGGTTGGAACGTTTGCGATTTCCCTTTCCAGAACATCCGTTAAAACCATCTGGCAATCGAATTTTGCGTCGTGCTGCCAGGAAGAAGGACTCTGGGAAAAAGCGGAAGAATTAGCGACTCTCGGAATCAGCAAGGAGATTGAACAGATACTTTCGGGCAAGCAACCGCAAACCAGCGGGCACGAACTGCCAATGAAAGTCAGCCAATTGCAGGTGATGGCGATTCGAAGAGGCGACCTGAAAACAGCCGTCAAGTATTCGGAATACTTGTATCGAAATTCAGTCGATGACCGCCACAATCGTGCCTATCAGGCTAACAGTCTGGCTTGCAATTACATGGAATTAGGCAATTTCTCTCGTGGTTTTGAACTATTCGGCAGCAATCTCGATGAACTAGATGCGTCCGGCAGATCAGACACACCGGCATACATTTCGACTTTGCTTGGTATGGTTCAAGCTTGCATCGATCTGGAGCGCACGGAAGAAGCCGAGAAATATCTGGCCCGCCTGCAGAAGTCTATAGAGGCAAGCCGCGATAGCTCTTCGAGTAACAAAACCGACAGTTGGATTAAGCAAACTGTTTCTACAGGCGGCGTTGACGACGCGTTTGCACTGTATTTTGCAGCTCGAATCAAGATGCTCAAGAACTCCCCGGAGGCAGAACTGCAGCTGCTTCAAGCTTTCGAAATAGTCAAAGATCCGGACATTCAAAAGAGATTGACGCTTCTCTTACCGGAGATGTTGACGGTTCATGCACAACTGATGGTCTCGAAGAATAACTACGACAAAGCAGAAAAACTAGCTCAGCAAGCACTCGACTATTACGAATCAAAAACACAGAACAAGGGCGCTGACTACGTAAAGGCGAGACGCACACTTGCTCACGCTCGGTTGCTAAAGGGCGAAAATACCACAGCAGAGCTGGAGGAGTGCCTGAGGCTTATGCAAGATCTGGTCTTCGAGCCACATCCAAGCATTGCCCTGTCACTTTTCCAGGTCGGGCAGGCTTATGCAAAAGAGAATGATCCCGACAAAGCGCGAGAATTTCTCAGGCGCTCGCTTGATATGCGCACACGTTTGCTGCCGGAAGGCAGCCCGAGCATTCGAGAAACCGAAGCTCTGCTGGCAAAATTACCGGCTGAAGTAAAACTGGAAGTTATTACTGAGAAGCAGACAGAGCCCTAAAACTTCGCCAAAACCTGAGCCTGAAAGCAAGTCTTTTTGGGGTGCCCGGCAGAGGCTCTTGACGACGCGCCAAAAGCTTCTAATAATGGAAAGTATCAGATCACTTACTAATAAGAGCTAATATGGTGAATACAATTCACCGCAAGGGGGTATAACGCCCCTAACAGGCGTGAGAAGCACCTTCGAGGGTTCGATATGGCTTTCGACAAAAACATGGTAATGACGGATTCCCAGTTCAAGATTGACTTTGCCGACGTGCAATTGCAAATGCTTGATTGTCCGCGCTGCGGTCACTCGAATCCGCGACAGCCCCGGACCGTTTGCGAACACTGCTCTCACTTCATTCCTCACGATGAAGCCCGGCAAGATTGGACGCCGACAAAGAAATCTGCAGCAGAGCTTTATGGTATCGAGACAGAAGAAGTTTCCAGAAAGAACGAATTGCGCCTGAAAGCCGGCCGCAGAAACTTTGGCTGGGTGGTGCAAGGACGACGTCTGGGATTGATTCTTTTGGCCGTCACCGGGGCAATGACTGCTTACGCTTTTGGCTTGAAAGCGTTCCTTGGTGATGCGGGTTTCAAGGAATTTGACAATCGCTTGAACCAGAACGTCAAAATCATCGAGAAGTACATGAAAAAAATGAAGTAGGGCCCGGCCTGATCCTTCAATTTCCTGATTTGGTAATTGTTACGGTCCGAATATCGCGCAATTAGCAAGGCGCGATCTGACTCGTTGCACGCCCATTTCAGAAACTTTCGTGTCGCGCAATTCCAGGTGTTCCAGCTGTTCCAGCTGCTCCAAATATGTAAGTCCGGAATCGGTCAGTTTCGTGCCGCACAAGAAAAGGACTTTCAATTTCTTCAATTGCGAAATTGCCGATAAAGCCTGGTCACCAAGGGTGGTGTCATTCAAATAAAGCTCTTCCAAGTTTTCTATCTTTTCAAAAAGGCCAATCGCTTTGTCGGTGATTTTTGTTTGCGAAAGATCGAGCTTAGCAAGCGATTTACAAGCAGTCAGTTGTTCAATACCTTGATCGGTAATCTGAGACGGCAAATGCAAGCGGGTCAATCTTTTCATGGACGGCATATGTGCCAGTCCGGCATCGGTAATTCTCGTCGACTTCAATATCAAGTTTTCGATGCCCGAAACGGTAGCGACTGCAGCAAGCTCGGCGTCGCCCAATTCGGCTCCGGTCAGCCATAAAGTACTGAGCGAGGAGATAGGCGCCAGTCCTGCCAGTTCAGCGGCTCTCAATTTGAGAAAATCCAGCCTGAGTTCTTTCAGGTTCTCAATGAAATTAAGCCACTTGAGAGTGCTTTCTGAAAAATAGCTGGTTGAAAGGTCAACCGACTGCAGATGTTTGAGACCGTCTTTGACCGCGTCGTTTATGGTCGTTGCATCGAGATTGCGCAGGGCGATACCGAGCATGCGCCCTTCCGGAACACTCAATTCCCGCTCGCCTTGCGCTTCACCCACCCAAAGACGCATGTGCGGAAATGCGATTTCGGAAGTGTAAAGACTTCCGAGTGATGCCCGAGGCGGAAACTTAATCATCAAAGCTTTGGTCACGAAAAAAGTGTAACACCGTTTGCGGCCGCGGAAACCTCACGTTCTATCTTGTTAAGATGACTTTTTGTTGCCGCCCAAAACGCTTGCCAACACTACGTTTTCGGTTCGATTCATCAGGAAGACGAGGGGGAAACAAGAGGCGGAACGCTGTCAGTATTTAATGACCATAACGTGTTTGCCGGAGGTCTTCCAGTTCGGTCTTCATCTCATTGCAATCGAGATAACGATAGGCGACATCTACAGCAGTAGCCTTTTCGACAATTGCGCCAAACTGATCGCTCACGTCTTTGCGAACACTTTTAACGTCCGAAACGGTTATGGGCTCTGGGTCTTTACCTGTGAGTAAGAAGTAGAGAGTAGCACCCATTGCATAGATGTCACATTGCGGGGTCGTTTCTCCCTGAAATTGCTCGGGCGGAATGTATGAATGTTTGCCGGCGACCGTGTGGGTAGACATCGATTCCAGATGCTGCGCGACGTTAAAGTCAATCAGTTTGAGAATGTCTCCGTGGCCCAACATCAAATTGTCCGGCGTAAAGTCACGGTGCACAACCTGTGGTTTGCAACCATGCAAGAAAGTAAGAATCGAGGTCATTTGCAAGGCGAGATTGAGCGCATCCAGCTCTTTTAGCGGTCCTTCCTCTTCGACTATCTGTTTCAGAGTACGTCCCTTTATCTGTTCTAAAACAAGATAAGCCCTCTCATCTTCAACGAAAAAGTCGAGCAATTTCACCACATTTGGATGCTGCAAATTTTTGAGCATTTCAGACTCGCGCTGAATGTTTTCCAAAACTCTCTTGCGCACTTTTACACCTGCATAGGAAGGCAGGACAAACTCTTTGAGCACAACCGGTCTGTCGAGCGACATCTCTCGCTGGATGGCAGAATAGACAACCGCCTGACCACCCGAGCCAATTGGTGATATGACCTCATAGCGTCCATGATTGACGAGCGTGCCTTGAGCCAACGTGTCGGTGCGCAAACGGCTGCGATTCATGGAAAGGGCGCCCAGCCAGAGGTCCGTATAACTCTCGACTCGCAGTGACAATTGCAATTCATCACTGACTTTCGGGTCGACCCTGTACGTGGGCAGGAATCTTTGGAAACCGAATTGCAGGCGTTTTCTGTCGTCGCTGGAAGCCAGTCCGTCCAGGGGCAAAATTACTTTTGCTCTGTCCCCCAGCCAGCCCCTGGCCAAGGCGGGCGAGAGAAGCAAGAAGGGAAGGCGTTGTGTGAAAGACATGGTTGCTGAAACTATATTGAATTCGACCCTCGACTCTGTGTGTTTCCAAAACTTTGCTGTCGTCAAATTGACGTGTGAGAGGCTGCTCCAGGGAATCAGACAGCTTTTGAGATTCATCCATGAGCGCAGCCAGTGAAACGTTATGCCGTCTTCAGTGAGCGCTATATGAGTAGGGAAAAGAAAGAGGCGCAGGCGAAAGAAGAGGAAGCAGCCCAGAATGGTGCACATCGAACCGAGACCAATCAATGGCCCGCCGACGGCAAAGAGCAGCACTATGAGAGCAAAAGTGAGCAATCTGATCGAAGAGGCGATTGCATGATCTGTATGCCAGCGTTTGCGCAAGACCCGCATCGGTTTGTAGCGAATCCAGTATTGATCGTATTCGTCGGAAGCTCGCTCGCCTTTGGAAAAGAAGAAGCGATTGGCAAGAAAGTTCTTTGGGGCTTCTTCCATTACTGATTCTGCTTTCCTGTGTCCAGGGTTGCCGCTGCACTCTCTGCAAAATAGTCCTTGAGTCTATCGAGCTTCTCGAGCAAGTCTTCAGTCGATTTTATGCGCTTACTTTCATCGACATTGGTCATGTGACCGACGAGTTCGTCCACATGGTTGGAAACATGCGGCCTTTCTGTTTGAGGGTGTGATGAGGTGAGCGGTTTTGGATCTTTTCCTGTCAGCAGAAAAGCCAGCGTCGCGCCGGCAGCATAAATATCGCTTTGCACGGTCGGTTTACCCTTGAACTGTTCAGGAGCCATGTATGACTGCTTTCCGATCAAGGTACCAGTGGCGGTGCCTATGATTTCATTGGCGGCACCGAAATCGATGACAACAAGTTGCCCATTCTCTTTGAGTACAAGATTGTCCGGACTGATGTCTCTGTGCAATATAGATGGTGACTGACTGTGGATGTATTCGAGAACATAGGCCAATTGCCTTATCAATTCGACAGCAGTTCTTTCGTCTTGTGGTCCGCGTTTGGCGACAAGTTGCCTGAGTGTGTGACCGGGAATGAATTCAAGTGCGAGATAGTCCCGACCTCTTTCGACAAAATGGTCGTAAATTTTAGCAATCTGCGGGTGGTCGAGCTTCAACAATAGCTTCGCTTCCCGCTTGAACAGCTCCTCTGCCTTATGGCGCTGCTCCTCTTTTAGAGTTGCCGGCAAAGTAGATTCTTTTATCACGACGAGTTCTTTGTTAGATTTCTCGGCGAGATAAACGGCGGACAATCCGCCCGAACCCAATTGCATGAGTACGGAAAAGCGCTCATTGCCTATCTTCTCGCCACGTTCGAGTGGTACGAAATTGGTGTGTGAAAAGTAGGACTCGAGTTGTTCTTCCCATAATCGCGTGTATGTGAGCGCTTCATCTTTGCCTTTGGCTTCGATGCGTTTTCTTACTTCCTTGACACTTCCGGGCTGTGGCGCACGGTGGCAGGAGATGCACCAGGATTCGATGGCTTGAAAGAGGCGCTCTTGATTCTTCTTAGGCATCTTCGTCAAATCTAAGCAAACATGACCGCCCGATTTGAAATAAATGAAGAGTTTGCGCTTGTCTTTGGACTCTTCGAGTTCGTACTCATAGCTGCCTTTTCTGTCATGCATGAGCATGGCGCCGATCATGATATTGCCGATATCATCCCAGCTCCGTTTGCGCCGGAAGAGCAAATCGGGAGCCAGAAAGACAGGAAATGAAAGCCCGTCTTTGGAAATGACCAGTCGGTCGTGGCGGCAAACCTCTGCCAGGATAAAAGTCAGAAAGGCAAGCAAGAGTAGGGCGATGCAGCGAAAGAAAGTCTCCAAAACCAATTCCGGTGTCCAAAAAAGATGCCGGGCGACCGGTGCCAGAGGCAACAAATAGGCAGCGCTACCGAATACAGCCAACATGCCGATGCTGAAAGTCGTCGCGGAGATCGCCGGCACAAACCATTTGGGCACGGTTCGATAACTAATCTCGTAGTCGCTGCGGCGGACTTGGAATTGGTCTTTCATCTAAAAACGCCTTAAAAAAGGCTGATTTCGTGTGGATTTCACGTACGGGATGGTGAAAACCGGGGGTTCAGGGGCGCCAATTTAACCTATATTCAAGTTACCCAATGCACCGAAAACTTTTGAGTCTTAAGGAATCGACCGGATTCTGCCCGACCATCTCGCGAGTGAAATATGTCCAGGGAATTCTATGACAGCCCGAGCCAGGGATACCAAATGAACCAAGCCCAGTGGGGCGACGTACTTTTGGGACCAAATGGACGTCCAATGAATGGACGCGATATCGACCCTGGCATTTATGCCGATATGGGGAATTTTGCAGGCGACCCGGGTATTTACGCCAGGTCCAATTTCAACGGCGACAATGGAATGGTTATATATCCATCCAGAGAACGCCTCGGCGTAGACGAGATGACTTACCGGCGAATGCGCAATGACGCCTACGACTTCAATCGTGGCTACGATCCGCGCGACAATCCAAACTATGCTTCCAATTGGGGCGGATACGACGACATCGTACGAGCCAACCACAATTACGGTCCGAACGTGCGCCTGCAGCTCGGTCCTCTTCAGTTGAATCTCGGCAATGGCGGACGCTACGGCTGGACCAATTACGACAACTTCAATCGTGGCGGCTGGGACCGTGGCGGATACGATCGCTACGGCGGATACGATCGCTACAACAATTACGGCACTCCTACCTATAGAGACAGTTACGGCAGACCATATCAGCCCGACAATTATGGTTGGGGATCAGGCAGCCAGTGGGGTAGAGACCGTTATTACGACCAGCGCGACCAGTATGGCTGGGGCAACGGCAGGTATGACGGCTACAATTCTCAGTGGAATGACAATTATCGCGCTCAGCAAATGCAGCGGATGGCTCTGGCTTTGTTTATGCAGATGATGCAGCGCCAGAGACAAGGACAGTGGGGTCATTATGACCGCTATGACCGTGGCAACTGGGGACGCGACCCGTATGGACGAGACCAATACGGAAGAGACCAGTATGGATGGGATCAATACAGAGATCCTCGCGACATGTATAGAGACCAGCGCTACCGCTATGACGACAGAAGTTGGCAGCAAGGTCGCGACCAATACGGACGCCCGTACGACCTAGACCAATACGGCTGGGGTAATCAAAACGGCCGAGACCGTTACGGACGTTATGACCAGTATGGTCAGTATGGTCAATACGATCGATATGGTCGCCAGGACCAGTACGACCGCTATGGCAGATACGACCAGTATGACCGTTACGGACGTGGCGGCGGAGATCAGTACTGGAACAGCCTGGCAGGCACCATTCAGACAATGCTAGGCCGCTCAATTCGCGAATTTGACCCTCGCGTACCTGAGACTCGCGGATGTGCTTCATTCGTAAGCGCGGCTTTGAGAAATAGTTTCAACATCAACATAAGAGACACAAATTGCCAGGGACTGGAAAACAGTTTGCGTCGCAATGGCTTCCAGCAGGTAGATATAAGAGACTTGCGCCCCGGTGACATCATCATCGGCAACCGCTCCGGTAGCCAACCTGGACATGCCGCGATTTACGCCGGAGATGGAATGGTTGCGCAAAACAGCTCCGGTAAGCGCCGCATTACTGTTGAAAGCGCCAATGTATTCAACGGAAAAAGCTTCCAGAGAGTAGTCGCTTACAGACCGAACGCTTAGCGCTCCTTTTAATCGCATGCGCACAAGAAGCGGAGCGAAACAGTGATGTGTCGTCAGGCTTTCAGCTACTCGACCACTTCATGATGAACCAGTCAATCAGACTTGCAAGAACGGCTTCGTCAGGTTCTGGAAGAAACTCGGACTTTTCTATTGGAAAGAACCAGGCGATTGAATAGAGAAACACGATCATGTCGCGCGCCGGCTCTTCGATGTGAAAACTGCCGTCCTTATTGCCCTGAGCGAAAAGTTCTAGGACAGTATTTTGCATTATTTTAGACTCGTCTTCCAAGCGTGTAGGTCTAACACGAATCACTGCACGAGCAATTTCTGCAACATGGCTGTCACTGGTTCGTGTTTCGGCAGAGGCTCTAAATCGCCCAAGAATGTATTGCTTGAGGCGCTGAGCTGGGGAGCCGGATTCTTCAGATTCTTCAAGCGCATGCTTTGCAGCGGCAAGGTGTGCTTGTTCGAAGGCTTCAGCGCAAGCAAGCACAACTGCATCGCGATTCTCGAAATAGAGATAAAGAGTACCCACGGCAAGACCCGCTTCAGCAGCGATATCTCTCATGGTCGTCTTCTTTACGCCAAAGCGCTTGAACAACTTTCGCGCAGCAGAAATTATCTCTAAACGCTTTTGATCTTTTGAGCTTTCTGAAAGACTTGTTCTCGCCACAAGCTTATCTCCGCTTCAAAGTCGCCGACACAAGCCCTCTCGGAATCAGCGTAAATGTAGGATCTGGAACGATTTCTTGTCCAGGCATGAGATCGATCTGATAGCGTTGGGCGATGGTGGCAATGGCAAGCTGTGCTTCCAGCAAAGCAAGATTTTGACCGATGCAAACGCGAGCACCACCGCCAAACGGGAAATAGGAAAAGCGTGGTCGGCTCTTGATCTTCTCGGGCGTGAAGCGCTCAGGATCGAATTTTTCCGGTCTTTCCCAGAATTCCGGGTGCCGGTGCGTGGTGTATTGATTGAGAGAAACGAATGCGTTTTTCGGTAAGTAATAGCCGTCTATAACATCCTCGTCAATCGATTGCCTAGGTTGTCCCCAGGCGGGCGGATAAAGCCGAAGCGTTTCGTCGAAAATCATTTTGGTGTAAGTAAGACGCTCGGTATCGGCTAGTTGCGGGTTACGCCCGTCCAAGACACTTTTTAGCTCATCATGCAATTGTGCGCGCACGTGAGGATGTTTCGACAACATGATCCATGTCCATGCCAAACTTGCGGCAACCGTATCATGACCGGCAACAAGCAAAGTCAAAACTTCGTCTTTCAGCTGTTCGTCAGACATTCCTCGACCAGTCTCTTCGTCGCGCGCGTCCATCAACATGCCGAGAAAATCATGATGCGGCTGTGAGTTTTTTCTACGCTCGAGAATGATTTTGGTAATTACCGAATCGAGAATCCCCTTTGCGTGTTTGAATTGTTTGTTGTCTCGAGTCGGCACCCAGAGAGGAAAGACAAAGGGATAATTGTTCATTTTGTGGTTGAGAACTTCGAATGCCTCCCTGACGGCATTGCCGACGTCGGTTGCATGATCAGTCAAATCAGCACTGAATAGTGTGCGACCAGCGACACTGAGCGTCAGATGAACCATTTCATGCTGCAGATCGATCTGACTTCCATCTGGCTTTGCGTCCCAGCGGGCAAGCATCTTCTCAACACATTCGACGATTATATTCGCCATCGCTCCGATGTGATTTCGATGGAAAGCCGGCTGGGAAAGCCGCCTTTGTTTCATCCAAAAATCACCCTCGGATGTGAATATGCCATTGCCGAAAAGCAGGATTGTAGGTTTTAGAAATACATCGGGCTTGCGGTAATTCTTTTGATGCGTTTGAAGAACATGCTCTACGGCAGTTGGATAGGTCAAAGTGTAGAAGTCGAACCCAGGAAGACTTTTGATGCGGACATAGTCACCGTAGTCGGCTCGATTTCCCATGTAATAACTGAGAGGATCTGATTTCAATTGCTTTATTGCCGTTAAGCCCGACCGACTGGTAGCTACAGGCATATACTTTGCCGTTTTGGTATCGGATGAAGCTGTAGTCATCACGCACTCTAGACCTCCAAATGAACACTGAACAAATCTGTTCAATGTTCATTCTATGGCCAATCCAAATCCCAAACCTTAAACCAGCGCCAGAATTTACGTTTAGAAACCTTGGCAGACTGTCTAGAAGTTCAGGCCTCAACGCTTCAGCTTCCAGTTCATAACCGTGAAAACAATTGCCAGTTAGAGCTTCCGGTACATCACAAAAGCGTCGACATATCCAAGATCCGGATGCAGAAAGACTTTCGGCATTTTGCCGACGATTTCGAAGCCATTTTTCTGCCAGAGCCTGACAGCCGCTTCGTTCGAGCTAATCACGAAATTGAATTGCATAGCGAGGAAGCCTCTTTCGGTCGCACGCGCAAGAGAATGCTCGAGCATAGTTTGCGCCACACCTCTTCCTTTTGCATGCGCCGCCGTGACGTATCCGGCGTTTGCCACATGTGCGCCGCCTCCCGAGTGATTCGCCTTTAAGAAGTACGTTCCGACTATTTCGCCGTCCTCACATGCAACATACACTTCGTTTTCTTCGCAGAACCAATAAGCCAGAGCATCCATTCGCGACATATCACGAGCGAGGGCATAGGTTTCGCCCGCCCGAATTACCGGTTCAAGAACCGACCAGACGGCATCTCCATCCATCAGTTCCGCAGCGCGAACATTGATCTGACTGCACTCTTTCAAAACAGTACCTAACGAAGTCCGTCCAGAAACGCTGAGGTCATTTGGAAGAACTTGGGAATCACTCCATATACAACTCCTGCACTGGTCAGAACCCAGAGCAGAAGCGTTACCTGGATGCCTCGATCTTTCCAGAGGACCTCATCGGGAGCACCAGTGTCGTCAGATTTCACCGACAAAACCTGATAACGCATAACGCCATAGAGAACAAATGGAAGAGTCAGCATCATCCATTGTCCGTGATAAGACTGGAAAGTATAGAAGGCATAGCAAGTAACCAAGCTCGGCACTATGACTGCTTCCATACGGTCCACAAGTTCGGGCGAATAAGCATTCAAGGTTTTTCTATGCGAAGCAGCATCATCTTTCAAGAGCATTGTCTCCTGGCGGCGCTTCTCCAAACCTAAGAAAAGAGCACCAAATGAGGTGCAGGCCAAGAACCAACCGGAAGATTCCACTCCCGCAGCGGCAGCGCCTCCAGCGGCGCGCAAGACGAAACCAGCTGCAATTGCAAATACATCCAGCAGGACATAATGTTTCAAAACCAGTGCGTAGAACATCATCAAGACAAAATACACAAGCAAGAAAACATCGACTGTCGGTCTAACCAAAAAACCGATGCCTAGCGCAGCTGCAGCGCAGATTACTCCCAGAGACAGAGCCAGTGGCACACTAATTTTGCCGGAAGCTACCGGGCGATTTTTCTTTCTGGGATGCAGCCGATCAGACTTGCAATCAAGAACGTCATTGACAATGTAGACTGCACTTGCGCACATGCAAAAGGCGACAAAACATAGAGAAGCTGCCGAAAGAGTGGCAGGTTCAAATATTTTGCCGGAAAAAAGTGCGGGAGCAAAAACAATCAAATTCTTCGCCCATTGCTTTGGACGAATCAATTTGAGTATCAAACGGATTTTCTCCAGAGGATCCGAAGACTCTGCTGCAACGTTCGTTTGATTTTCTGCCTGCGTATTTACTTCAGTCACGCCTAAGTCTCCCCCAACCATATTAGAGGATACGGAGATGAAGTGGATGAGAGAAACGCTATTTCTTACCCTTTGCAGGTTTATCGGCGCCGTCAGAGCCGTTTTCGCCCTCTTCAATCCGCTTGAATATAGGTCCCTGGTTGCGAACAGTCTGGCCGACCGGAATCATGTCGAAGAATCCGTCTTCACGAATTGAATCGCCAATTTTTCCGACTTGATCGTCGTATCCAAGTTGATTCCACATGTTTTGCGACAACTCAGGAGTAAAAGGATAGAGATTCATCGCTGTACGGCGGAGTACTTCAAGACAGGTGTAGAGAACTTCTTCGCCTTCCTTCTGTTTTCCTTCTTTGAATAGTGTCCAGGGCTTGTCGTCGTTCATGTACTTGTTTGCTTGATCAACAAGAGCGAGAATCGCGTTGATGGCACCGGAGAAATCATACTTACTCATGTGTTCGTCAACGGTCTCGTGAATCAGATTAGCCTGTTTTCGAACGACATTTTCCGGCTGGCAATCGGGTACTTTGCCACCACAATTCTTATCCACCAACGTAAGAGTGCGATTGAGCAAATTGCCTACGTTGTTCGCCAACTCTGAATTGACTCGCCGGATCAATTCCTTTCCGGAAAAGTCACCATCTTGATCGAAGGCACTTCCGGAAAACAGCGAATAGCGCACAGCGTCAGCGCCATACTGGTCGACCAGAGCAATTGGATCAATGACATTGCCGAGCGACTTACTGATTTTCTGCCCTTCGACTGTTATGAAACCATGGGCAAACACGCCTGCGGGCAATTCAACTTCGGCGGACATCAGCATCGCCGGCCAGTAAATGCAATGAAACTTGATGATGTCTTTGCCGACCAAATGCAGAGTTGCCGGCCAATATCCTTTCCCTTCGAATCCGCCGCCTCCCGTGAAGTAATTGGTGAGTGCGTCGATCCAAACGTAAATCACTTGGTCTTCGTCTCCGGGCACCGGAATGCCCCACTTCAAAGAATTGCGGCTGCGCGAAACGCTAAAGTCGGTGACTTCCGGATCATCCAGCTGATTCAAAACTTCCTTGCGGCGCCCATCCGGCTGAACGCGGCTGGGGTCTTCCGTCATCCACTTTCTGATTGCGTCCTTGTATTTGCTCAATTTGAAGAAATAGTTTTCTTCACTGACCTGGCGAGGTGGCTTCTTGTGATTGGGACAATTGCCCTGCTCATCAAGATCACGCTCACGCACGAAGTCTTCACAGCCTTCGCAATAATGTCCTGTGTAGGAAGACTTATAGATGTCACCCTTCTCTTGCATGCGGCGAAACATCTCTTGCACAACCTTTTTGTGTTCATCTTCAGTCGTGCGGATGAAACGGTCGGGAACGACATTCAATTTTTCCCATGCCGCTTTGAATTTTGCCGACATTTCGTCAACGAATTCTTGGGGGCTTTTGCCGGCTGTAGCGGCCGTGCGCTCAACTTTTATGCCGTGCTCGTCCACGCCTGTCAGGAAGAAGACATCCTTGCCGCGAATACGATGAAAACGAGCCAAAACATCGGCGGCTATCTTTTCATAGGCATGACCGATATGCGGTGACGCATTCACGTAGTCGATGGCTGTCGTTACGTAAAACTTTTCCATTTGCTCTCCCTGTGAAAGCTAGAAGCAGAGCCAGTCCGGCACGGCGGCTCTTTTGGTGGTAATTCAAAGCGCCGAAAGTCGCGAAATCTAAACAAGCCGAGAAGTAAAGCGGCTAGCGAAGAATTCACGATAGCCACATAATAATACAGGTGAGGTTTATGACCCCGGGAGAGTCAGCAATATGCCAAGAAATAAGAAGCGCGAAAACAATTTTGCTGAGGTTAACCCTCTCCACGGCAAAACCATAATCTTAGGAGTGACCGGCGGAATTGCCGCATACAAAGCATGCGACATCGCTTCCATGCTCAGACGAGCCGGTGCCGACGTGCACGCGGTGCTCACCCCCAATGCTCGAGAGTTCGTCACGCAGCTTTCGCTGACGACAATCACTCGCAATCCGTCACATTGTGAGCAGTTCCAAGCACAAGCAGATTGGCGTCCCGAGCACATAGAATTGGCGAAGAAAGCCGATTTGATCCTTGTCGCTCCGGCAACTGCAGACATAATTGCCAAAATGGCAGCCGGTATGTGCGACGACCTGTTGACTACCATGATTCTGGCTTCTAGCGCCAAAATCATGCTGGCTCCGGCGATGAATCCCAAGATGCTGGATCATCCGGCTACTCAAAACAATCTCGCCACTTTGCAGAACCATTACCGCTACGACCTGATTGCCGCCGATTACGGCGAATTGGCTTGCGGCGATTTCGGCACTGGCAAAATGGCTTCTGTCGAAACCATCGTCGCAGCTGCTGCAGCCTGCCTTCTCGAGCACCGCACACTGGCGGGCCGACGGGTCATTGTCACCGCCGGCGGCACTAGAGAACCGATCGATCCGGTACGTTTCATCGGCAATAGGTCATCTGGCAAAATGGGCATCGCTATGGCGGATGCAGCCTATGCGCGCGGTGCTGAAGTAACTCTTGTTTCGACCGTCGAAGTTGATCGTGCCTATTCGGTGCTATTGGTTGAAACAGCACTGGAAATGCAAGAGACAGTGGAAGCCGAATTCGACGGCTGTGACGCCCTCGTAATGACGGCAGCAGTGGCGGATTTCCGACCGCTGGGTTTTTCGAATCAAAAGATAAAGAAATCGGTCAAAGAAGATTTCTCTCTGGAACTTACAAAAAATCCGGATATTCTCGACTTGCTCGGTCGTGTGAAAACAGACGAGCAATTCATTATCGGCTTTGCGGCTGAATCAGAAGAACTTCTGAGTAATGCCTCCCAAAAGCTGAAACGCAAAAATCTCGATGTAATCGTCGGCAACGACATTACCGTCCCCGATATCGGCTTCGGAAGCGATGATAATGCTGTCATTATCCTTTCAGCCGACGGAAGCAGGGAGAATCTGCCACGCATGCCAAAACGTGCGATTGCCGAGCACCTCTGTGACATCATCGCAGCGCGTTTCTCAACAGCGGAAAAAGAGCCCGCCAGCGCAGACTAGCCGGCTATTGACGAGCACATTTAAACTGGCTGCCGGATTTATGTGACGCGAGCCTGTAAATCTTTGTTGTGAGCGTAGATGCTCACCGATAGGGCTTGCGGAGTTGCTTAACCGGCTCGGTCCCTGGCAGCCGCGCCTCGGCGCGATCGGCAGTTCGTCCCGTATCTTGACTATTTTCAGCCTTTTGAATGGTATACTCCACAGTGATTGTCAAAAGGTTTTAGGCAATCGAAATGAGCTTGCCAACCGGCTCCCATACCCAATTACGCCAATCCGCGTGAGAGGGCATGCAGCAAGCAAAATGGCCGAGAAGCAGGCGTTCTAGTAAGGAGTTTTGCAGTCGATGAGCAAAAATGCCAACGATGAAAGATCGTCTGACTCAGGCTTTGCAGCCTGGTTTTTGGGTCTTCTTCTGGGAGCGGCAGGCGGAGTTACCGTCGCACTTCTAGTGGCACCAAAATCAGGAAGCGAAGTAAGAGGCGTTATCAAGGAGACGGCTAACCATCTGCCTGAAAAGGCCAGTGAGTTGGTGGACGATTCCATCGATCTCTATGCCTCAGCGCTCAATTACTGCCAGGTTCTGATTGAAGATCAAACTTTGCGTTTAAAACGAGCAGTGGCAGCCGGAAAGCTCGCCGCCGCTAAAAAGCGCGAAGAGCTTGAAATGGGCGGTTCGACCGTTCTGCCGTTTCAGCACCGGTAAGCCGAATTAGCCTGCCGACCATAAACCTGGTATTGACCTGGAAAATGAGGCTTACACTTTGGAATTGACACATACACTGGATTTTCTTGTTGTCGGCGCTCTGGCACTTTTGAGCGTGGGACTTGTCGGAGTCGTTGTTGCTTGCGGGCAGCTGGTGCCGCAAGTCAACCGCACTCTCACCGCTTACGAGAAGTTGGCGACGACCTTGGAAACCGAGCTGGCGCCGACTTTACGTGAAGTCAGCAAGTTAGCGGGCGGAGTGATAAAAATTCAGTCGGTAGCGCAGCAAAGTATCACCGACGTGGGTACAAAAGTCGAAGACGTGACGGGCAACCTTACCAAAGTCACCGATTCGGCTAAAAAAGAATCAAATGTGTGGGGAACCGGACTCCTGGCGGGTTTCAAGGCCTACTTGAGTTCACAGGGGAACAAAGAAGGTTCACATGATGAGACGAGCGCCCATGGACGGGGCACAGAAAATACTAGGGACAAATCCAGTAAAGACAAAAGACAGTTAACCATTTAACGATGGACCGAGGTGAAGAAAATGTCGGACTCAAGCGGTAGATTTTTTGAAGGACTTTTAGTTGGCGGAATTATGGGCTTCCTATTTGGAATGCTGGCAGCGCCCAAGTCCGGCGCCGATCTGAGAAGACAGATTGCCGATGGAGGCGAAGACCTCTACAAGAATGCCAGCGACCAGCTGACGGATTTCCGCGGCAAGGCGGAACACGCGTTGAACGACTTTCAACACAGAGGCGAGGAAGTTTTGCGCACCGCCAAAGACCAGTTCAACGACAAAAAGTCGCAAATCTCCAACAAAATTCAGGAGATGGCCGGTCACAGCACGCAATCACTGGTTGACGACGTCGAGTCGGCCACCTCAGGCTAGTAAGCCTTTCGAGCATGCCTAGCGATCGTGCATAGCAGCATGCGCCACCATATCTAATACCAACGTATGGCCGCCAAAGAGCCTGAAAAACTGCGTTTGAATCGGGCCATTGCAGCTACGGGCATTTGCTCGCGCCGCGATGCGGATGAACTCGTAAAAGCCAGGCGTGTGAAGGTGAACGGAGTTATTGTCGACGATTTGTCGATGCAAGTAGACCTGGCAAAAGACAGAATTCAGGTTGACGGCAAACCTTTATATAAGAAAGCCTACGACTACGTCGTCCTCTACAAGCCGAAAGGCGTCGTCACCACATGTGACGATGAGAAAGGCAGGCGAACGGTTTTGGACCTCCTGCCGCCCGATCTCCAGCACCTGAAGCCGGTCGGCCGCCTCGACAGAGACTCGGAAGGTATGATTATCCTCACTAACGATGGGGCTCTAGCCCAGACCCTGACTCATCCATCCCATCACATTGACAAAACATATAGAGTGACCGTGGATGGCCACATCGACCAGAACGCGCTCAAAACATTGAGCGAAGGCGTCCGGTTGTCAGAAGGAATGACACAAAGGGCACATGTGCATTCACTCAAGCGCTCCGGAAACTTGTCCACCTTCGTCATCGTCATCTCAGAAGGTCGCAATCGTCAGATTCGGCGGATGTGCGCGAAGGTAGGTTATAACGTGCTTCGATTGGTCAGAGAGCGGATTGGTGCGTTACAATTGAACCTGAAGGAGCCGGGTCAGTGGCGGCAATTGATGGCTTCAGAGGTATCTCTTCTCAAAGTTAGTAAATAGCTTGCCATGCAAGCGAGTTTTAGGAAAGCAATTAAGTGAGTACGGCTACGGATATGGTGCTTGAGTCTATTGGTCAGAAGCTGAAATCAGCAAGAGAAGGGCAGGGACTGTCACTATCGGATATATATCAGCGCACCAAAATCCCGGTCAATCATTTGCAGTCAATCGACAATGGCGCGGCAGAAGATCTGCCTGAGCCAGTTTATGTGTCAGGTTTCATTCGCCGCTATGCCGAGTGCGTTGGTCTGAATCCACAATCTCTGGTTGAGGAATATCGCAGCCAGACTGAAGGAAACGGCAATGGGCGCAAGAAAGGCGCTGTCTTGGACAGACCGATGCAGCCCGTGATGATGGCACCGCCTCACGTTCGCACCGTCAAGATAGAACAAGGTGGTGGACCAGGAATTCTCAGAACCATGGGTGTTTCGGTGTTCTGGATCATCGTCATTCTCGGTCTCATCACATTCCTTTTCTGGTGGAATTCCAACAACCAGTCTCAGCAAGATTCAACAAATATCCTCCAACCCAGAGATTTGCCTAATCGTTTCTCGAGCGTCTCTCCGTCCGGAGCCCCGCCGCTTGCTTCAGACAAGACGGCTGCAACCACTCCGGGTGACACAGAGCCGACAGACAGCCGCATTTCTCTCTCCGCTAGCCAGCACGTCTGGGTGGAAGTCAAATCCATTGCCTCCGGCGATTCTCTCTTCACGGGCTATCTAGAAGCCGGAGACAGAAGAGACTTCCAGGACGCGCAGGGTCTGCGAGTAAGAGCCGGCAACGGCGGCAGCCTCTCCGTCGAGCAAAACGGCAAGTCCTCGACATTCGGATTGCCCGGCAAGATTACTGAAAAAACGTTCATGGCCAAAACAGCCGGTGGAGCAACACCAGCCGACACAACAGCCACGACTCCGGCAGCCGGCACGGCTGTGGTCAAACCAATTGTAAAGAAGGTAACGCGTCGTCCAGCGGGCGATGGCGGCGCGAGTGCGCCCAGACGGCGTCTTGCACCGGTCGGCGGCGATTCTTATATCCCCGGCGAGTCGCTTAGACGCAGTGGTTCCAGTTATACTGATGGTCGCTTGGATACTGACTAGTTTGAGCGGATGCACTCTTAGAGCGCGTTAACGTCTCTTACGAAGCGGCAGTTCTAATTGCTGCAAGATCTGCTAGTGCAGCAGGTCCAACGCTGCAGGACATATAGCGGTCATCTTCTAACCGCCGACTGGAGAGTTCAACATGCGCAAACCCCGCCTCGGCGTGGTATCCCTTGGATGCCCCAAGAATCAAACCGACACCGAAGTCATGCTTGGTCTACTCAATCAGGCAGGCGTAGAGGTCACCTTCGACAATGAAGAAGTGGAGATGTGCTTGGTCAACACTTGCTCATTCATTGGCGACGCCCGCCAGGAATCAGTGCGCACTCTTGTAGAACTGGCAGATCAAGGCAAACAACTGATCGTAGCCGGCTGCATGGCTCAGCACTTCAAAGAAGAGCTATTGGCCGAGATCCCGGAGGCGCGTGCTGTTGTTGGAACAGGCGACATCGCCAAAATCGTCGAAGTCTATCAGGCAGTGTCTAGCGATTCTTCATTGCGCGTAGTCGAAGTAAGCGACGTACCCAATGATTACAACGACGAAGTTCTGCCTCGCATGATGACTGGCGTAGGCGCTTCCGCTTATTTGAAAATTGCCGAAGGCTGCGATCATCGCTGCACCTTCTGCATCATTCCGATGTTGCGTGGAGATTTCCGTTCACGTTCTATCGAATCTTTGGTCAAAGAAGCACGCGTTTTAGTGAACACCGGAGTGCGAGAAATCATCCTGGTTTCACAAGATTCAACCTATTACGGACTGGACATCTATAAGCGTCAAGCACTGCCGGAACTGCTCGAAGCACTGCACGAAATCGAGGAGCTTGACTGGATCCGCGTCATGTATTGCTATCCGACCGAAACTTCCGACGAGTTTCTAAAAACTATGGCACGCCTGCCGAAAGTCGTGAAGTATGTAGATATTCCGCTTCAGCACAGCCATTCTGACGTTCTAAAATCAATGGCACGTCCGCTCCATCCCGAGAAAGTCGTCGAAAGAATTCGTCAATTAGTGCCCGATGTAAAAATCAGATCGACATTCATCGTCGGTTTTCCTGGAGAAACAGAAGAACAAGTGCAGCATCTGGCCGATTTCATCGCCAAGCACGAGTTCGATAGACTGGGCGTCTTCACCTATTCGAAACAAACCGAAGTGGAAAGCGGCAATATGCCCAACCAGGTGGCAGAACGCGTCAAGAAAGCACGCCGCAAGAAAATCATGAGCATTCAGCACGAAATTGCCTTCAAGCAAAATCAAAAGATGGTCGGACGCATAATCGATGTGCTCATCGAATCATACGACGACAAGAAAAACCTCTATGTAGGGCGTTCTCAATGGGACGCACCAAACATCGACAACCTTGTCTATGTGCGTGACGAAGAAGGAAACAGATGCGTCCTTGGCGACTTTTCGCGCGTCAAAATCACGGAAGCTAAACCCTACGACTTATACGGTGAAGCTTTAGAAGATCTCGAACCGCAAACGACTATATCCGACCTGGCAATGGCGTCAACATAACGCACTTTTGTCGGCTCTAGAACATCAGTTCGTCTCTTGCTCCGTCCGTCCGGGAACAAGCCCTGTCTGCCTATGCAGGTCCGGCGCAGAATGAATCTGGTTGTGGAATAATGCCTTTGGGCACTTCGGAACGCGCCTGCAAGGGTAGCTAGCGTTCTGTGAGCGACACAAAGAGATTGAACGATGGGGCGACCGCTCAAGAAAGAAATAACAGCCGGCGCACTGGTCCTAACGCTTATGACCGGTATCTTTCCTCTGCCCGCACTTGCTCAACCCAGCGATGTAATGAGACAAGCAATCGACCTCTACTCACAAGGTAGGCTCGAGGAAGCTGCACAGCTCTTGCAGCGCGATTTGCGCGAACATCCTGATAGCGGAGTCGCGCATCAGTACATGGGCAAAATTCTCGAGAAGCAAGGCTATGACAAACAGGCATTGCAAGAGTTTGAAACAGCATTTCGACTGATTCCACAAGGAGTCGTTGACGCAGGCATCAAAACTGCAGTTCAAGGGGCATCCGGCAAAACAAGCACGGCATCGCCGTCTCAGAAACCAGGCACTAATTGGTTTGAATCAATGTGGAACAATGCCGTCGACAGCACCACTCGATTCTTTGGTGGCACACCTGCACCGCGCCCGGCCTCGACGACTGGCTCCAGCACTCCATTCAGCCTAGAATCTGATCCTACAAGCGCGATGCCCTTCTGGCTGCCGATTGCGATGCCCAATTTAGCGCAAAACATCAAGAAACTCTATAAAGACGGTCGCAAACGCATCATCAATATGGTGCACAAAAATAGTCAGCAAAACACGCCTTCAGGCTGGCATCCATACAAAAGCATCTCAATGGCTGATCTCGAAGATATCATCGAGAAATGCCAAAAGATGGATACGGAAAAATGGGCAAGCCACGAGGATCGCGTGCGCATGTATCCATCTACCCCTCCGGATTCTCGCGAATGGGATTTCTGGATAAGCAGATACCGACGCGCGTTTCAATTCATTCTTCTGCACCACCTGGAAGAGTATGCCAAAGACGAAACTCGCGGAGCCACATCGATTGCATTCAGTGTGGACAAGAATGGCAGATTGCGCGGCTGTATCTTCGCCACCACAAGCAACGACAATCTCAATCGCTGCTTGCTTGAAACAATCAGAGATTTGAACGGCTCTCGCATTTTGAAATTCCCAGCTAATCCTCCAATCGAGGGCTGGAATTTCACGATGTCCTGGGATTTCCGGCGCATGCTGGCGATCGTAAAAGCAAGACGAGAGGCGCGCGAGAAAATGCTGGCAATGCAAAATGCCAAAGAAGACGAGTTTACAAAATTGAGCACGGACGCTTCTTTGTTAGCTCAAAAGGTGTTGGAAGAAGCAAAGGCAGAACAGCAAAGATTGCGCCTTGCGAAACTGGAAGAAAGTCTTGTGCGCAAAACTGAAGTTTCGGCAATGATTGTCCAACCGGCAAAACCAGTTGAGCTTCGCGCAACAGCGTTGAAACTGTCGGACGTACTTATGAACAACAAGTTCAAACGCGGCAAGGGCGACGCCTTCAAAAATATCGACGACCGCCAAATTATGAGCTGGCCGGACATCAGCAACTAAGAATTTACTGGGGCGATGCCATGCATCGCCCGGCCGAGTTGTGGGGTCGCCCTAAATCTTTGAAAGAACCGCCTCAGTCACACAGGCTCTACAAGGTGCGACTCTTCAGTTGAACGCTTCGCATGCAATTTAGCAAGAACACGATTATGCAATATTCGAATATCATCAGGCTCGACAAAAACGACGAGTGAAAAAATAAATGCCCATTCAAATACAGGAAGGTTGATGGCGAAATCAATTCCGAGATGCAGTATTACTGCTGAGGCAAGAACGAAATAGCGCAATTCCTTTATCCAAACCAGCGTGAACATTGCTCCTTCTACAACAAGTGTGTACCAGGAAAGCAACTGGCAAAAGAGAAGACTATCGAACAAAGGCATTTTGAGGCGCATCAAGTCCTCTAGACGCGTAGCGAAATAGACAGCCGTACCGTCCCACCATTGTGTGCCATTTACTTTACAAACAAAGGTATGAAAATAAACGATTGCTATCTGCATTTGAATCAAACGCAATGACCATGCTGGTTTAGCAACAACCGGCAATTTTTGCCCGGCGCGTTTCTCAGCAATCAATCTATCAAGTGAAAAGCAATCACCACAAGGGGTGAAACAAATATACATGGACATCAAGCGAACGAAAGCGTCACCGCCGTTTATATTGAACGGATCATGATGATGCATGGAAATGAATGCAAGTGCGACATAGATGCAAGAAATTCTTGTGCACAAACCCACTGTCATACAGATTGCTGCAGCCACAATCGAGTAATAGTAAAGGCTCAATGCGTCGTCACGAGGAAAAAGCAAGAGCAAGTCGAAGCGTGGCTGCAGTTTCCAATAGTGAAATCTTACGGTTTCGTTCTGTACGATGGCATGCCTTCCATACCAATCTAGAAAGTCGACTCCGATACTTATTAGCAGGATTTGCAATATGAGCAAACCAAGTAAAATTCGAAACAGTGCCACAGGTTCTGCTGTTACAGGGCAGAACCAAAAGTTTCTCCAGGCCTTCCAAAATGATCGCAGAGTCATTTGAAATCCTCTGGCTTGTACTTATAGCAAAATGTGGTATTGAATTTGGTGCGCGGTGGCAATTCTGCCTGTCTAAAGAATTTTTGCGAGGGACTTGGAATTTCAATCCAGCGAAGATTAAGTGACAATGAAACTGGCTTATTGAGTGGGTTGTAATACTTTCTGCCTACATATCTAGCAAAGTCCGGCCAATAGTCTTTAAAGCGAGACCAAGGAAGCGAATCAATGGACCACTTCCTAAACTTCTCACGCTTGAATCGTTCCACCAATGTGAGCTTGTCCATTAATGGAGGTTCCCACAACGCTTTCGAACCATCTTCAAATGTAATAATGGCACTGGGGTAATAGTTCATCTGACGAATATTTGGCGAGAACAGAGACCAACTCTGATTCAACCCCCAATAAAGCCAAGGCGTATACATCGGACTAAAGACTTTGGATTTGAAGACGGATTCTGGAAGAAACCAAATGAATACGAAGGCGAAATACACTGTTATAAGCAACGAAATGATGATTTCTGAAGCCTTTGGTTTGCCGCTGTTAAGTTCCTCTTCCATAAGCTTTGAACATCGCCTATCCTTCGATGTCCATTTTGTGCTCCCCTTCTATATTCTGCTTGCTCAGCCGCTGATAGAGTTCTTCAAACCTCTTTGTCTCGGCCGGATTTTTCGCACCGGATAAGCCTGCCCGGCAATATCCAGCTGCCTTGGAAAGCATACCAGCCGCAGCATAGATGGTGGCAAGTTTGTAGCAGGCAGGTCCATTATTTGGCTCGTCCGCAACTTTTTTCAAAGCTTTGTCAATAGTCGATGACTCCACCAGAGATCCAGTTGCAGCTAAAGAAAGTGCGTGTCTGTAACTACGTTCATCATCAGCAGGTAGCGTAATTGCAGAGCGCAAAATATCAAACTGTGCCACGGCCGCTTTGGGATCTTCCCTAACGAAGGCATGGCAGAGATATCGACGCGCAGTCACATCCGACGGATTTTTTCGCACTGCTTCTTGAAGCATTTGGGCAGCAACCTCAGTCCGCCCTGAATTCAATTCTTGGAGTCCGCTGCTTACCAACTTCTCAAACGGCACGGCCGCATATTTTTTCATGGCAGCCAGTTCCCGCCTGTCAACTTCAGGTCCTGCGTGAGTCGTCCGGCTCTTTACTGCAACAAGCATCTCTTTGGCAGTTTTGTCCCCAGGTCTTTGACGAAGAAAATCTTCCAGATCTTTCTGAGCTGAATGATAGTTGCGCTCCTTTTTGTAATGCTGCGCGCGATACCAAAGAGCATCCGTATTTGTCGGAGCAAAGGAAAGCGCGGCAGAGTAATCGGCTAACGCTGATATACTGTTACCCAAACCATCATTTGCGCGCCCTCTGTTAGTTAACGCAAGTGGATTTCTTGCATCAATCGATAACGCTTCATTGGATGCATAAATCGCATCATTGTATTGCTTCAGGTCATTCAGAACTGACGCATTCTTTACATACAATGCAAGCAGAGCTTTACGATCAGAAGAACTGGCTAAACCAATTGTCTTTCGATATGAATTGGCGGCATCTAGTTTTTTGCCGAGTTGTGACTCCAGGTCAGCGCGCGCAGTCCAGATCTCCACGCTCTTACTGAATTGAGCGGAATTTGTCGCGTGGCGAAAATCGGAAAGTGCAATTTGTGGATTGGCATTGATCGTCGTCCAACCACGGGCAACTCGAGCTTCAGTAAATCCTGGATCAACAGCGATCGCAGCATTGTAATCTTTCAGTGATTGCTTCAAATCTCCGCGATTGAAAGAGAGCAACCCTCGATTGAACAATGCTTTGGCATTTTGGGGATTACTCGCAATCACACTGTTGAAGTCAGCCAGAGCTTCGTTATAGCGTTTCAACAACATGTAACACCAACCGCGAGTGACAATCGCTTCATCTGGGTTAGGATCTTTCTCTATGATTTCTTCGCAAAGCACGATAGCCTTTTCGTAATGCTTGAGACCGACCTCGCATTGAGCCTTGCCAATCAACGCATTGGGATCGGCAGGCGATATTTTTAGCGCCTTATCGTAAAGCTGCATCGCCTCGTCGAACTTAAGCCCATGGCACGCGGCGAAAGCAGCGTTGTTGTAGCGATAGGCCGTTTGATCTTGAGGCTGCAGTTCAAAAATCCGGCGATAATCTTCTAGGGCTCTATCGAATTTGCCCGCTTTCATGTAGCCAGAAGCTCTGTGGTCAAGCGCGTCTATATTGTTTGGATTGATATTCAAAGACCTTGTGAAATCACTAATTGCCTTACTTTGCTCACCGACTTTGTTGTACGCACGCCCACGAATGAAAAGGGTATGAGCTCTCATTGGATTCAGATTGATTGAATCGGAAAGAACTTTGATCGCTTCACTGTATTTTTTTGCGTGAAAAAGCTTCTCGCCTTCCTGCAAAAGTCCTTCACCTTGACATAGACCGCCAATGAAAAATCCAAGGAAAGCAAGGCAAATAATGGACGCTGTAACAATTACTGGCGTCGTATGCAATTTATCTACAATCGCCCATACCGCTTGCGCTTTCTCAGATGGCGATGTAGGCAGTTCCAGCGATATCATATTCTGCGACTGTGATCGGAGAATCGAAGGGTCCTTTTCGGCCTGCTCAGTCAATGCTTCTTCGAATGTAATTGCTTTCAGACCAAGGTATGAAGATCGAACCTTCTTCTCCGACTCCGACGAAAAGGCATCTCGATGTTTGGCATCAAAAACACTTCCGCGCTGGATCGCCTTTTCGTAGACGCCTTTAAACTCATCCTGGATTTCTCTGTTATGAGCACCAGGAATTACCTCGATAGCGTCCCGGTTAATTTCAGCGATGACCTTTTTCGGTTTGGGCTCAATACGCAGAGGTGATTTTTTGATCGGAACAGGATTGGCAGGTAACGGTACCTCGGAACAATCCTCGACTCCAGATTCAGACTCAGTAGAGTTTATAGTTAAGCCAGGCTCAACCTGTTCCAGACCATCGCCAGACGACAAAGCTTGGTCGCTGGTCGCATCTGCCTGGGTGGCGATTTCACACTCTGTGGACCTTTCTACCGCTGGCAGCAGGTCGCGCTCAGATTGATCGTTCAACTCATAGCTGAGCAAGTTTTCTGATTCCACACCTGTGCCAGCGAGAATTTCATCGACTGACTCTAGCTGTTCACCACTATCAGAAAGCTCACTTTCTGCTCTATTAGCGCTCTTCGGCATAGGACCTACCGCGGTAGGTGCTGCGCCGGCAGATGCGAATGCCGATATGTCGATAGCCAAGCTGTCTGCTTCAACGGTTGAGGCTAGAACAATATTTTTCTCTGATGAAAATTCGGATAAATCGAGAGGACCGGCTTCCACCGAAGCATCCAAATCAATTTCAGTATTCACTGTTCGCACAGTAATCGTCTCATCCGCTTCCTTATCAGTCGCAGAGTCAGAGTCAGACGTCTGTTCGCCTATGGCAGTCTCAAATTCGGGAGCAACGATCTGTTCAGAGTCTTTCGAAGCAATCGCCTTTAGATTAGTCTTGCTGCTCTTCCCGGAATCCTTGAGGCGCTCCATTGCGGACAGCACACCTTCCCGATCATGTGTGGGAATCCTCTCCTCATCAGAGCGGTTGTCGTTATCGGATTGTTGACGGCAGTAGAAAGCCAATGCTGCTATAGCATCAGGTTGCGAATAACGAACAACAGAAAAGAAAATGCTCGTCGGATCATCCGCAACCTCGGCAATGTCGACTTCTGCAAATTTTCTTAATCGCTTGGATGACTTTCCCTTTGGTAAATTGGGCATCGAATCTAGTAATTTACCCCTGGGTTACCGAACAAGTTCCAGTGAAGATGCGGCTCTCAGAGAGAGAGATGCTAGCTCATCTTACCGAAATTAGCATATTGCTAAACCCGGTCTTTCTATACTCACAAATCATTTGACGTCTGGGTATATAGGATTTACATTTAATGTTTTCGGGCCACCTTGCGGTCCATTACTACGTTGGGAAACCCAATGCGCTCTTTGCTCAAATCCCCTAATCGAAAAAAGGGTTCGCGCGGCTATTCTCTAGCCGAACTGCCGGCTGGAATGCTCTTCCTGTTCATCGGCATTGCCATTCCATTACTAATTTTGTGCTCGATTACTTACCGCGCGAGTCTTCTGTATTTTGCCTGTCGCGATAGTTGCATTCGAGCCGCTAAAGCGCCTACCTGGACCGAAGCGGTGTCACGTGCGGCTACGTCTTTCACACGAAACATAAGTGCCTTCACGGAAATTTCTGGAACACATCAAATTCGAATCATGATTAAGCCGGTTAATGGTACAGCGCCTTCATTTGTGACTGGCCCAATTTCTCAGGCATCGCTCAATAAAACAGACAATCTTTACTTTATTCGAGAAACAGTGACAGGTACAGTTTCTCCTCTAATTGCAATGGGTGGTTATTTCGGAATGAATATTCCTGGGCTGACAGGTCCGTTCAGCTTGACAGTGAAAGCCGATGCACTCGTTGAGAACCCTGATGGATTGACTGAGTAGAGACTCCTTTTGGACGCGAGGTTAACGATGATCATCAAACAGAGACAGCGGAACAGGGGTGTCACAACTGTGGCACTGATCATCTTCATCGCCTTCTTTGCCTTGCTTCCGCTGGCTGTTTTCGCTTTCGAATTGTCACGATTCACTTTGATGCAACATCAACTACAAGCCTCCGCCGATGCGGCCGCTCTTGCTGGAACCGCAGCCCTAGCGAGTTCGCCCAGCGGAAGGACCATTGAACAACAGCATCGATTGGCGATGACAGTCGCTGCGCAAACCTTCGAGCAAAATTCTATTCTAAAGACTCGATTCTCAGACCCTGGAAATTTGTCCAAACATCTAAATTCTGGCTTCGATACCTCCAGACCAGGGCTCTACAATGCAATTTTGAATATCAAACTTTTTGATCAGGATGGAAACGCGCAGCCGACAGGTTCTCCGCTTGCAACCACAATGCGCGTAGAAGCAACTTATACAGATCGCGCAATTTTTGCGGGAAACTTGTTTCCAACCGGCTTCCTAGAAACCGCTAGCGTTTATTCGGACGGCGGACTGCCGCAGTTAGATTTGTTCTTGTGCTTTGACGTATCCGGATCTATGGACGATCAAACAAACGTGACTCTAGTCCGCCGACAATGGAGCGGTTCAGGGGTCCTCTACAGAGTTGTAGCGACGGACGTCATTTATCCTCTTTGCCGCCCGCCGAAAGAAGGTACGGGCTTTAATGCGATGCAACCGCAAAACCTTTCTTATTCATCATACGGATCACCATCTAATCAAAGGACATGGATCTTTTCTGAGTCGACAAACCCTTCCGGCAACTTGCTGGCCGGGCTTAGAGGCAACCGTTTAACTTATCCAGCAGGAAGTCTACCGCCACCGATACCAGCATCTGCAACACAGTACCCGCTGGGTACTCTTGTCCCCGAACAAGGATTACCGCCTGGTAATTTCGATCCAACTGACCCAAGCAATCCAAGGGGAAATGCACTCACTCCGGACGTATATAACAACGGGTTCACAGATATGGTTGTGCGCGTTCCGAATATGGGAACCTACGATTTTTCCCGCCTAGAAACATGTGTCGAAGCTTCCCGCGGCAACATGGAAAGCGCGGAGATTTTGCGTCAGAGTCAGGGCGGTACCATCAATCCGAATTTGCCACCGCCACAAGCCGGATATTACAACGCATACTGGTCTCAAGTACGCAATACATCACAGCCGATTGCCGACTCAAGAAACGCGTCAGTTAACTTCTATCAGATCATGAATACAAGCTCTAATGCGCATTTCGGGCTTGAGACATTTACAGATACCGCCGGAACATCTCCCACCAGCACATATACAGGTATCTCACAAAATGCAGATCAAAACTGGGGACATGCAGGTACACAAGCGTTTCCCTTACCTTTTATCAGCTTGGATCGCTCCAACAGTAATTTCAGCGAAGTAGTAGAAGCAATTCAAGGAAACGGAACTACCAGGCTACCTTTGGGCCCAACTGGTAAAACCAACATTGCTGACGCATTAAAACTTGCATTGGATGATTTAGGCAATACTGCTAAGACCAGAGCACGAGCCAAAAAGGCAATAGTTCTGTTCACTGATGGAATTCCCAACAGACCAGTCGATGAAAGCACTGGAAAGTCGGAAGCACGCAACCAAGCCAGAAGGGCGCGAAGAATGAATGTACCTATTTACACAATCGGGCTTTCACAAAATACATCAATCATTTCTCAGCAAGACGCATTGCTTGGCGACTCCAGAACAACTTCACAAGGAATCGCCGCCCTGTCTGCCGACGGTGCACTCTATATACGAGTAAGCAATTCCGCAGCGCTGAACCAAGCATTCCAGACCATTGCACGCAGCCTTGTAGTCCTTCAGCAATAGGAGCTTTGATGAAGCTTAGGTCAAAACGATATTCCGGTCTTGTACTAATAGAAATCGCGATCATATGCATTCTATTGGTAATCTTTGCCTTGCTGGCATGGAATGTCGTCATCGTGACATGGGGTTTTGCGACACTAGATTCTGCAGCTCGAGATGCAGCCAGAGCCGCGGCCAATTACAACAATCCAACAGAAGGTTTGAGGGCTGCACAACAAGCAGCACTTGCACATAACACCGATGGTTATTTTGTTACGCAACCGACTGTTCGAGCAAGCGGAGCGCCTTCGACGGATTTTCGCTGGGTAGACAACCCACTTGGAACGACTCCCCCCAGTGGATCCCCTTATGTTGTAGTCACGACGAGAGCACAAGTGCGAGTACCAATCGCACTCAATTTTTTCGGCGCACAAATGGCAAATAGCCAAATCTTCTATAACCGTACTTATGTATTTCCGATTTTGAAACTGCCATTTACACCACCGCCTGAAACGGGTGGAGAACCGGATGGCAGCGAACCAGGTGGGTCTCCAGGCTCTCCTGGCGATGATGATGGACCGCCACCGGTTCCAGTTGCTCCTCCAGACCCGGCTCCAGCGCCGGCTCCAGCGCCACCGCCGCCGCCGCCACCTCCGCCGCCGCCGCCGCCGCCGCCACCTCCTCCTCCGCCTGCACCTCCGCCGGCACCTCCTCCGCCTGCGCCTCCACCGGCGCCGCCGCCCCCTCCTCCACCTCCGCCGCCGCCTCCGCCGCCACCACCGCCGCCGCCACCGCCGCCGCCACCACCACCACCACCACCGCCGCCACCACCTCCTCCGCCACCGGTTCCGCCGGAATAGGGCATGGGAAAGCTAGCAACACTATTAGCAGCGGGAGTCCTGATTTGTATCGGGACTCTCGTTAGTGTTCTTACAGTTTTCAATGTGGAGCATCAAAGGGATTCTTCGGAAGCGTTAATGGAACGATTGCAACAACTGAAGAAACAAAAGATCTCAGACAACACAAATAAGCAAATCGCAGATATTGCCTGGCAACTAAATGATCTTTCAACGACAGAAAAGATTTTGTACGACAGATGGAGCAAATTATCTACGGATTGGAATCCATCTTATGCAGCAGAATTTTCGGAGACTGCGCTGAATCTGGCATCTGTCTATATGGATCACGGAGCATTTCTTCAAGCACTAAAAATCTACGACGAACTGCTACAACGTGACACGAAAATTCATGGGGCTCGTTCTAGTGAAGTTGCAAGAGGCATGAACAACCGAGCTCTCTGCCTATACCTCATTGGAACAACCCTCTCGGTGCCAACCGACAGAAGGAAGTATTTCGACGCAGCGATAAGAAGCATCGAGACATCCAACTCTATTTGGCATCAAATAAAAGATGCAAAGGCAGAGTTCAACGTCAAGAATAACGATGCACTAGCACAGTTAGTTCAAAGAGACATCAAAGAACCTTAGACTCAGTATGAAAGGCTTCCTAAAAGGATCTGGATGCTACATTCACCGCGTCAACTGCAAAGCGTTTCTGCTGAGATCTACTGATATGCGAAACAGATTCTCCGCCATCATCAAATGATCGTAATTGTAGTTTTGGCAAAACTGGCGGGTCTCGTCTAAACCATCGACGGCCTGCGCAATTGCGTGTCGCATCATATGCACTGCCGGCTCCAAAGACGAAGGCGCACGTTCCGATGAGTATGCGTCTGCAGCCTTTCTGAGCGCGTTTTCAACGCTGTCCAAATATCCATCGAAATTAGAAACAAGCAAATCATCATAGATATCTTCGGAAAGTTTTTTCAGTTCGTGCTTGTACTTGCCGAGCACTTTTACCATTGTGGAACGCGCCGGATGAAATACGCGTTTGAGAAATCTCTCGCGTGATTCAACGGTGTCGTTCTCATCGAGTTTTACTTTTGGACTGCTTCGCTGCTTATGAACACCGATGGTCGTGTCATATTCAGCCCGTCTGCGTTTATCCTTGAGCGTTTCGTAAGCCTCATTCAAACGCGTCATCTGACGAGTCGCTTCGTTGCGCTTGCCGTGGTTTTGATAGTCGACATCGGGGTGACTGCTTTTTACCAGAGCGCGATAAGCGTCCTTGATCTCCTTTTGAGAGACGCTGGGACCAACGCCCAACACTTCATAATGAGTAAGCTTCTCCTTAGCCATCTTATCGATATACGGCTTTCCTTCCTCAGCCCCGTGCAGCTCGTGCACTACATATCATTCTGAGTGCATTACCTATCAATTATGCCCTAAATGTTTTCACGCATTACCATTGGTCAAAAACCAGCGAACTGAAACCGTCTTTGGCTCTATAATTTCACTCTATGCTCTGTCCGTTTTGCAATGCAAAAGATAGTCGAGTCCTTGAATCCCGCGTGGCGGGAGAGAACTCGGTGCGCCGCCGCCGCCAATGCGAGAGCTGCAATCGTCGCTTTACGACCTATGAAAGGGTGGAAGTGATGCAGTTGCTCGTGATAAAGCGCTCAGGAAGTCGCGAGCCGTACACGCGAGAAAAGCTGAGAGCCGGCGTTTCGCGAGCATGTTCTAAAACAATGGTCACTGCCGAACAAATCGACGACCTGGTGGAAGCTGTTGAAAACGAGCTGGCTGCCGATGGCAAGCGAGAGGTGACGGCAACCAACCTAGGTGAAATTGCTTTAGCCAAACTGCGCAATTTGGACCAGGTTGCCTATGTTCGCTTTGCGTCTGTATATCGCCAGTTCCGTTCCATTGAAGATTTCGTGGCGGAGCTCCATTCACTTACTGGTGAGGGCGATTCGGGTTCTGGGAAGTCTGATTCCGAGCGCCGTCCTGCCACCATATCCGGTACCGTCGACAGCAAACCCAATCAGTCCAGTTGAGCCGCAGCTTAATAAACTGCTTCTCATAGATCATGTCAATTGCTCAACAAACATGAACATCCGGTATTCTCCGGGGGTTCAACTGGTAATATTTCCTGTCTACACGTGTTAGGATCCCCTGCCGTTCGTCTGCAGGGCAAGAAAAGAGTCTTTTTGTCATGAACCAAATTATTCAAGAAATCGAAGCGCCGCTCATCAAGGGCAACGTCCCCCAAATGAATATCGGCGACACCGTCAAAGTCTTCGTCAAAATCGTTGAAGGCAACAAGGAACGCACCCAGGGCTATGAAGGCGTCATTATCAAGCGCCGCGGTTCGGGAGTCGGCGAAACCATTACGGTTCGTCGTGTGTTCCAAGGTATCGGCATCGAGCGTGTTTTCCTTATTCACTCTCCCCGTGTCGAAAAAATCACCGTCCAGCGCCGTGGTCATGTAAGACGCGCCAAGCTGTATTACTTGAGAAAGCGGACTGGTAAGGCGACCAGAATCAAAGAAAAGGTAACCGGTAAGAAGGATGTCGCCGCTGCTCCAGCGAGCGAAAAAGCTCCTGCCGCCAAGGCTGAAAAGGCTGCTCCAGCTGCCGAAACGCCAGCTGAAACCAGCGCCGAAGCTTAAGGACAGTCAACCTGCCGATGCCGAAAGGCAACAAATCAACAAATGGTCAGCCCAAGGGACCGTCCAAAGGCCAATCAAAAGGCCCGTCGAAAGGACCCTCCAAAGGCTCGCCTAGAACTGCCTTTCAATTGCTTCAACAGCAATTGAAGTGGGTCGATCTCATTTTCGAAGTCCTGGATGCCAGGGCGCCGCTTTCCAGCAGGCACCCGAAGCACTCAGAGATTTTCGGAAATAAACCGCGGCTCATTTTTCTCACTAAAGACGACCTGGCCGATCCCAAAGCCAGCCGTGAGTGGGCAAAGAAGCTTTCCTCCGAAAACGAGAAAGCGATCGTCCTCTGCTTGAAAGACCGCCGCCGCCAACCGGAAGTTGTAAACATGGCTCTCGAGCTGAGCCAGGAAAAGCTGAAACAGATCGAGGCGAAGGGCCTCCTTCCTCGCCCAGTTCGAATCTGTGTCGTCGGCATGCCCAATACAGGTAAATCGAGTCTAATCAACTGGTTGATTGGCAAGAAGCAAGTAAAGGTCGCAGACCGCCCCGGTGTCACTCGCGGACCTCAATGGATTCGCGTTCATCCCAAACTGGAATTGCTCGATACCCCAGGCATTTTGCCTCCCAACATCTCCTCCCGCAATGTCGGGGAAAAACTGGGCATCCTCAATCTCGCCCCGGCCGGCGCCTATATGCCAGAAGAGCTGGCTGAGCGCGCCATCATAGAGTTGCAAAAACGCTACCCCGGCGCCATTGAAAGATATTTGCCGGACGCCGACGGAGAGGATGAACCTGTAGGTCTGGAGATTCCACCTGCCAATTCCAGCGAAGAGGTCGATGACGAAGATGACGGTGGCCAAAGCTGGAAAATCGAACGCGATTTGACAATCTCAAAACAGTCCAAACTCAATCGCCGGACAGGGCAAGACACAGCATTGGATGACGACGCCGCGGAAGATGGTGACGCTGGTGCAGATGCCGACGCCATGCCTACATCCAGAAACTTCAGCGAAAAGGTCAATTTGCAACTGATCGCCGAGCGCAAACGTTTCATCACAACCAAAGGGCGCCCCGATACAAGCCGCGCCGCTGCCGTATTTCTTGGAGATATACGCAACGGAAAGCTCGGACGCATAACGTTTGACAGCCCGGACAGCAAATAGAAAGTTCTTGATAATTTCGAGTTTTTCAGATTTTTCGCTTCTCACAACTGATTGCTCAGACCTCTTGAAGTGGTAACTTAGCAAGGCACGAAAGCGGTGCTGATTGCACAGCTACGAGCCTGGACCGTAAGTTAGTGAGCTGGCACCAAGCTGGCACCACGGGAAGTGGCACATGCCTCAGAAAAAAGAAACCGCACACGCCAAGAAAAATCCAAAAGCTCAAGCAGAGGTTTTGGAATGCGGAACTCGTCTGAAGCGCATGCTTAAATTTGATGTGCGGATGCGCGGCAAAGAATCAGTGCTCATCGGCACGGACGAAGTAGGTCGGGGCTGCTTGGCTGGTCCAGTTGTTGCTGCCGCGGTAATTTTACCGCCCGTAAGAAGCGGTACAAAACTAAGCCAGGCTCTCGAAGATCTGAATGACAGCAAACAATTATCCAGCCAGCAACGTGAACGCCTTGCCGAGACAATTCATCAGCATGCTCATTGCGCAATTGCCGAAGCATCAGTGGAAGAAATTGAAACGATCAACATTCTGAAAGCTAGTTTGCTGGCTATGTCCCGAGCAATTGGAATGCTTCTGGAGTCATACAAGAGTGAATGCCCAAACTATTTGGTTGCTGTTGACGGAAATAAAAAGATTACAGATCTGCAAATTGAACAGGTGACAGTTATTGATGGAGATTCACACTCCGCCTCAATTGCAGCGGCTTCCGTTATCGCAAAAGTATACCGAGACAAAATGATGGCGGATTTAGCGTCGCAATTTCCGCAATACCTCTGGGACAGCAATAAGGGATACGCGTCGCAAGCGCATCGTGATGCAATCAAGCTGCACGGACCGACTGTGTGGCATCGAAAAACTTTTCTTGCCACCGTTCTAAACGAACAGCTTACCTTGCAATTCGACTAGTTCTTTTGTAGGGGCGACGCCATGCGTGGCCCGACGGGCGGCAAGAATGCCGTCCCTACAATCAACCGCTCCGTCGTTTGCTCACTGCGTCGCCCGACGGGCGGCAAGAATGCCGCCCCTACAATCAACCGCTCCGTCGTTTGCTTACTGCATCGCCCGGTGAGCGGCAAGAATGCCGCCCCGTCAATCAACCGCTCCGACGTTTGCTTACTGCGTCGCCCGGCGGGCGGTAAGAATACCGCCCCTACAATCAACCGCTCTGTCGTTTGCTCACTGCATCGCACCTGCAGAAAAGCTTTTACTGCTTGCCCAGAACGGCTGGCAGACCAGCATTGACCACGGCAGAAGTTTTCTTCTCCATCTGCGTGCCACCGTCGAGAACCTGCGTTTTCGACAATTGCTCAGTCAAGTAATCGAGACCAACAGCGGTAATCATGAATGAACGTTCGCCTGTTTCAATCATGCTTTTCTCGCGCAGATACCAGAGTGCAAATTCGACTTCGGTAACGTCGTCGATTTGCAGAATGTCCATGAGCATCTTACCTGAGCAGCCACCGCTGGACGGCTTCTTGCGTCTTTGAGCAAGCAGGACCTGCAAAACAGCTACTCTCAATTCGACTTCGTTCCAGGTCAAGCTGGTTCTTTCGAATTTCGGCATACTGTCTCGTCCGAATGACGAAGCAGCACCAGGCGATTTCGTTTGCGGCTTGGATGCGTCCTGCACCGCAAGAGTCATATCGTAAGCCTGGCGTCTTGTTTCATCGGAAAGTGTCTTCCAGGCATCGGTGATGATTCTGAACTTCTCTGCATCACCGGTTTCGCTATTGTCCGGATGGAACATTGCCGCCAAGTATCTGTAGGCATAACGGATGATTGTCGAGTGAGCATTGCGGTCTACTTGCAAAAGCTCATAAAGAGAAAGTTCTTTCGCTTGAGCAGTGGCAGTTCCGGCTCCTCCACCAGGCACGGGTCCACCGCCAGGTGCACCACCACCGCCCGGAGCGCCGCCACCGGGAGGTGGCATTCCTGGTCTGGGGGGAGGGGGCGGCGGTTGCCAGTTCGGTGGTACTTGCCAGTTCATCGTTGCATTCCTCTTAGTAATAACGGTCAGGATGTCGGGGGTTCGAAAATCGAATATCCTCGAATATGCCTTGTGCCTGTGCCACCTTGAGTTCTATTGGTCTTTCAAGAGCGAGTTCGCTATCACCAGACGTTGGATCTCTGAGGTGCCCTCGTAGATTTCCGTGATCTTCGCATCGCGCATATAACGTTCGACAGGGTAATCAGTAACATACCCATATCCGCCGAAAATCTGCACGCATTTGACCGTCGAACGCATCGCCACTTCCGAAGCATAGAGCTTGGCATGAGCGGCTGCACGAGTGAATTTTTCACCGCGATCCTGTGCCAGTGAAGCATGATAAGTGAGTAGACGCGCCGCATCTATCTCAGTCTGCATCTCAGAGAACATAAAGCGTATTGCTTGCAGATTGTTGATCGTCTTGCCGAATGCCTCACGCTCCTTGGCATAGCGATAAGCGTGATCCCAAGCGCCTTGAGCGATACCGACCGCCTGCGAGGCGATGCCAATTCTGCCACCATCAAGCGTCATCATGGCGACTTTGAAGCCTTCTCCCACCTTGCCCAGCATGTTTTCAACCGGCACTGGTGTGTTTTCGAACATGATCTGACAGGTCGAAGAGCCCTTAATTCCGAGTTTGTCCTCAAGCTTTCCAAATGTAAAGCCGGGAGAGTCTTTTTCGACAATTAAGGCGACGAGCCCTTTATGCCGCAGTGCGCGGTCCGTTTGAGCGATTACCAGGTAATAGTCGGCTTCAATGCCGTTTGTAATCCAGTTCTTGGACCCGTTCAAAATAAAATGGTCGCCTTTCAGTTCGGCCATGCAAGTCGCGGCAGCCGAATCCGAGCCGGTTCCAGGCTCAGACAATGCGAATGCTCCCATTTTTTCGCCTTTGCACATAGGGGGCAAGAAGCGCTTACGCTGCTCCTCGTTGCCCATTAGATAGATTGGGGAAGCACAAAGCGAAACGTGCGCAGAGTACATTACTGAAGTCGTGGCGCAGTGTTTCGCCAACTCTTCAACAACAATTGAATAGGAAACATGGTCCAGGCCGGCTCCGCCATACTCTTCCGGAAAAGGCAGTCCGCAAAACTCAGACGCCGCCAACAACTCCCAGTTCTCTCTTGGAAATCTGTGTTTTTGGTCAATCTCTGCGGCTCTGGGAGCGAACTCCTTTTGCGCAATTTCGGCAATCGTTTCTTGAATTAACAATTGGTCTTCAGTCAATCTGAAGCTCAGGGGCAGTTCTTTTGAAGCTGTTGCAGTCAACATTCACACTCACCAAAAGTGGCGGACAGCGCCGCCAAGGTAATCCACTCTATGATTGGCACCTGATAGAGCTGGTAAAGCCGGTCCCAGCCCAGCTTCAATCGGTTGCCCAAGCGAAGATCATAGCACTATGGCGACCTTTACGCAGGCATAAGATAATGACTGTGTGAGAATTACCATCTAGATCGAAACCCGGTAGAATTCACCGATGACTCGGTAACTAGCCAATAGGAAGTCAAAAATGGCGATAGCTAAGGTTGTCCTTGTAGAAGATGAGAAAAACCCCTCCACCGAATTTCGCGCGCAGCTGAAGAAGGAAGGTTTTGATGTGACGGCGTGCGTCGGAGGCTTCGACGCTCTTGACGAGCTTGGCTCCCATGGCGCTGACATTGTCGTAGCATCGACCAATCTGTCAGATTTGAGCGGTTACCAGCTTGCCTGCCTCATTAAGTCCAACGACAGAACCAGACGCCTGCCTGTCATGCTCCTTGCCAAGGGAGAGCCAAGCGATGCGGATGCTTTCTGGAAAGTTGCGGCACTGCCCGATGCGGTCATCGAGCCGGAAAATCTGGAAAAGGACTTGAAATCAGTCTGCACACAAATCAAGAACCTTGTCAGCAAAGCGCAAGATTCCGGCTGGCAACCGGGAATGGTTAAAAACCTTCTCGTGCCCTCGCGTTCTTTCTCGAGCGCAAATCTCATCAACAGCTACGGCGGTCTGCTAGACGACCTACTCATCGAACGAATGGTCACGCGTGTAATTCGCACGCTGGCGGAAGTGATTGACCCCCGCAAGAAATTCGTAGACGCATACTTCAGTTTGATCAGCCAACTCTTCGCTCCCGATCTGTTAGGTCTCGTTGTTGCAAGCGCTGATGGACCGTGGGCAGCATTCCACCTCGAGCAAGGCATCAGCCAAGACGCCTTCGATAAACTCGTCGAGAAAGTGACTAAAGAACTCGATGTGGTCGGAGACCTCAATCTCGACGTCCGTGGTGAATTGCCAAAAGCAGAGGGCGGCAAAAATTTCGAGGAATTTGAAATTCTTCCCGTTATTCAAGAGAAGAGCGGCAAGGCTGCTTTGGTTTTCGCATCCACTGAGAAAAACACATTCAACGCGACCGCTAAGGCATTCATGGGTCAGCTGCAGTTGCAGATGGCGCCGGTCGTTCAGTTACTCATGGCAAAACACGAGATCGAAGTTCTCCACGAACGCGAAGCATTCCGCGCTGCAATCGATCCGCTCACCGGACTCTACAATCTGGAGTTCCTGGTCGGCTTCCTGCAACAGCAACTGCTTTTCTCATTCAGACAGCGTCTTGCCGTCGGCATGGCAATTATAGACATCGACAATTTCGCCAAGATAAACGACGAGTTTGGCTTCGAAATCGGCGATGTCGTACTCACCACAATCGCAAACCGCTTGCTTAACATCACACGTTCCAGCGACCTCATCGCTCGCTACGGCGGTGACGAATTTGCAGTGGTGCTGCCAAACACAGATATCGCCGGTGCAAAAATTCTTGGCGAGAAAGTTCGCTCGGAAGTAGAGCGCATCAGCTTCGTAAAAGGTCAGGGAAGCCGTGGGCCGAAAGTAACGGTCAGCGTTGGCTGCTCCAATTTCAACATGGAAGACCTCAACCCCGAGACCATCCTTCGCGACGCAAAACTCGCACTGCAACAGGCCAAAGAAGCAGGCCGCAATCAAGTAGCCGCGCAAGCCGAATCAACTTAGGGGCGCCCGCCGAATAAATGTGGGGGCGCATTGCATGCGCCCGTTTTTGTTGGGGCGATGCCATGCATCGCTCGGCTTGCGATTCAGCAATCTAACAAACGACTGTGCAATTCAACAGTTATCTGTTGGAGGACACTCGCTATCATTTAGTCATTGGGAAGGCAAAAACAAGTGACACCGCAAATGGTGACGGATTTTGAGAGGGGTGCTTGGGACCCGAAACCGTATGTGGTGTCACCTTACTATTAGAGACAAACTCGATGCTCGCTATCTGCAGCGAAACAGCGTAGGGGCGCATTGCATGCGCCCGTTTTGTAAGGGCGATGCCATGCATCGCCCGGTTTACGCCCCCCTTACCAACCGGCAGGGCATAGGGCGTCATAGATGTCCCCAGTTTGAAAGATACGAAAAACCCGATTCCTCAACTCCTTGATGGAACCATCTCATCGTAGGTCCGATCGATCGCTGCGACAATCTCCTCCGGACTCACGCCGCCGGCAATGTGCGCGGCTGTCATCGAAGCTCCCGCTGCGACTCCTTCTTTCACATTGCCCTCTTCGTAGCTGCGCAAACCTTCGTGCTTCGAGAGTCGAAAATCTGGACATGCACACGCAAACGGCGCCCCAAGCATACGCGCCAGTTCCCCGACGTTTGCGGTCTTATCGTCCACAACCCACTTCGTAGTAATCACAGAAATTCTGTGCGCCTGGTTTTTATCTAGCGCCTTCATGTCGGTCTTTAGTAAACTCTGCGCCAGCGCGTACACGGCGAGCATCTGCGAACCACCGCCAAGAATGACAGGAATTCTGGTAGAAGCTGCCAGCGCAAGTCCAGCAACAAACGGCTGCATCGGATCACCGACAGCAGAAACTGCTTTGAGTGGACGTTCCAGAACATCAGAAAGTGCGAGCCCCGCAGTTCTCAAGCCTTCAGAGACAAGGCGCCCTTTTGTGCCGTGATCGGTCTGCTGTAGACTGCTCGACACCAAACCTCCGGCGTTTATTCCCAGCGCCGTCAAGACTCCTAATGCGGTAGTGGTTCCAGCAGGAACACACTCGCCCATGATCACATATTCAACATCATCAGACACTTGTCCGCCAAGTTCCAAACCAGCGTAAAACAGCTCTCTCACATCTTCATAGTTTTGTGCGCATCCGGTCGAAACACACTTGGCAGTGCCTTTACCAACACGCTTTACTTCAGGTAAGTCTGGAGTCTTGAATGTTCCGCAGTCCACCACTGTGATACCAAAACCTGCCAATTCAGTGCAGGCTCTGGTAATCACCACCGGCGATACCACACCCGTTGGTGATACAGGGAGTTCCGCACCGCCGGCAGGGCATCCTGCAACCAAGGCTTCTGCGTCGATGGAAGGGGTGAAGCGCCGAAGTTCCGGTGACGCGCCTGCTGCCGAGATCCCCTCTATATCACTGCTTTCGCTCGAAGCTACGCAAAGAAAAAACGCACCCTTGCCTTTACGCCCCTTAAGCAAATCAAGAAGGGAAGCGATCTCGCCGTTCGCCGCGTTTACTATTCTGACAAAGTCCGCGCTCACTTTTCGCTACTCTCCACTTTGGCTTATGTTTTCGCCGGACAATTCGGCAATCGGCTGTTCCGCAATTGAAGCATCCGCAGCAATTTCCTCGGTCGCTTTCGCAACGATCAAACCCGCTCCTTCAATCATTCTTCCCGCCAATAGTTCTTCTCTCAACAGCGGTCGCAAGATATCGCAGATCGGAACGAAACTCATCGGAAACATAACTAGGCTCAGCACGCTTGACCATGCCTGGGAAATCACTTTTGCGTTCGGATCAACCTGAATTACAACTTTCTCGAGACTAAGCATTTGCAGCAGGTCGCTTGGAGCGCCTAGTCCAAAACCCAGAACTGAAAAGAAGATAGAAACAGTTGAAAGTGGCCAGAAGAATCGCCACGACAACTTGAAAGCAAAATTGGCAGATTTTTGCGGCTTTAGAGGAGAACACGCTGCAACCACTAGTGAGACAAAGGAATTAACAACAAGAAACAAAAAGTTTGGTATCACCGCCACAGCACACGCGTAATCGATCCATGACGGCAGTTTCAACGCCATCGAACCCATGACTGAAGGCATCGTAATCATCTTCACCATGGTGCAGCCCATGACCAGAAACAACGGAAACAACATATACGCAGATACCCAGAGAAGCACACCACCAATGTGTATCTTCTTAGGCTCAATATCACGAAGTGCGTTCTTGAATGCGGATTTGCGTTCAGCTTTGGACAACGCCGCCAATGCTTTCAGTGATGGCGCCTTCACCAAGAGGATTGAAAACGCCCCCAATCTGACAAGCCAACCACCAAACCCGAGAACCAAAAATGCGATACCAAGAGAACCACCCATTAGCAAAACTGCCATCGCTAGCAGCAAATCCGTTAGCTCAACAGGGTTGTGACGCAAGCGATCGTAAAACGCCATCACGGCAATGGTGACAACTGCACTCGAGAGCGCAGAAAAAACAGCTGGCACAATACATGACGGAGCGTACTCGAAAACCACTATGCAGGCGCTGCGCCACCAGTTGAAATCAAGCAGTGAAGCTACAGCTCGCCATGGTGACACAGGTAGAACAATCGACGAAGAATCAGCCGACGAAGTAGTCATCGGGGAATCACCCGCAGACGGCTGCTCGACAACCGGACCGTCGACCTCCGCCTTTGCGTCGTTCCTGCCTTCTTCCACCAGCACTCCTCTGCCTTAATAGAGATTTACTATCTTCCCAGAATTAGAAGGCAACCTGCAAGCACGAAGGAGGTGATTCCATGAAGCTTGGGCGGTTGCCAACCGGTTTAGAACAACACGGCGTTCTCCGCATCTCCGGCAACAGAAGCACGGTCTAAGGATATATCTTGACAAAAATGACAGAATTTACAGCATATTGCCTGCCATGGGACGTTTCCAAGTTCCAAGCGCAAGGGGCAAATTCCGACATCGGAATGCTCGCGCTTTGCCACAACGGTAAGCGAGAAAACTATAGATAGGAACGGCGGTATCTCGTGTTATTGGTTTTAAAAAGAGATTTGAATTCTCAGGTCGTCGAGTCACTCTGCGACCATCTCCACAATATGGAGATTGAATTCGATCGAATAGACCAAAACGGACAGATCACAATCGCGATCAAGAGCGACGTGCGCTCACTGCCGTTGCATGTTTTCTCACAACTGCAAGGCGTAGAAAAGGTCATTGCAAACAGCAATCGCGTGCCGCTCGTTTCCAGTTCGAGACCGGATGCGCAGAGATACCAAGATCAATTTTGGCTTCAACTGAAGCGTAAGGTAAAACCTGCGGTAATCGCCGGACCATGCTCAGTTGAGTCTGAAGCGCAGATATTGCAGTTGGCGCAAGAAGTGAAACAAGCCGGTGCCACCATGTTGCGCGGCGGTGCGTTCAAACCACGGACCAGCCCCTATGATTTCTGCGGACTCGGCGAAGAAGCATTCAAGTATTTGAAACGTGCCAGCGAAGCAACTGGATTGCCAGTGATTTCCGAAGTCATGTCGGCTACTCAAGTTGAGTTGGCGTTGCCTTATGTTGATGTTTTGCAGATCGGCACTCGCAACATGTACAACTATGAGCTGCTCAAAGAAGTAGGCAGAACAGACAAAGTGGTTTTGCTCAAACGTGCTATGTCAGCCACTGTTGATGAACTGCTGCAAGCCGCTGAGTATATTTTGTTGGAAGGAAACGATCGCGTCGCGCTCTGCGAACGTGGCATCCGCACTTACGAAACCAGCACGAGAAACACGCTCGACTTGAGTTGCGTTCCCGCTCTGCAAGCCTTGTGCGACTTCCCCATCATTGTCGACCCCAGCCACGGAACCGGAAGAAGCGACCTCATTCGGCCCATGTCGCGCGCGGCAATCGCATGCGGCGCCGACGGCATTATGCTCGAAACTCACTGCGACCCGAAAAATTCCATCAGCGACGCAGCCCAAGCAATCACACCTGCAACGTTGAAAGAAATAGTTCTAGACATTAACGCGATTGCAGAAACGCTTGCCGCTAGAGACTCAATCGAAGCGAAGAGCTTGGTGGAAGTTCAATAGATACGCGCGCGTTGGCGTGGTGGCGTGTTGGCGTGGTGGCGTGGTGGCGTGGTGGCGCGTTGCACGCGCCCTGTTTAAGGTAATGGCTCATTGCGTGCGCCTTCGTTCCGACGTTCCGCGGCGTCGTATTGCACTCGCCTTCTTGTATGTGCGGCCAGGGACTAAATCACCGAGAAGACGCCATTTGTACTCCGACTGCGCACTTAAGAATAGCCTTCGTTCAGCAAGAAAGACCATTCTTTATCCGCTTCGATCATTTTGAGAATTGCTGGATGTTCACGCGCTATCTCCATGATTTTTGAGCAAAGAAAAGGCTGCGTCCTCAATCTTCTAGGTCCATGATAATGTCCAAGAGTTGGCACAGTTTCTAAGGGTTTTAAATGAACTGGAAAGTTAAAATCTTCTGGCAGTAAGCCATACTTCAAGCCAAGTTTTTGTATTGCAATTGGCAGTGCAACCTGATCGGAATAGAGTTCTCTAGGTGGCATCCAATCAAAGCGGCTGACTTTTTCTGCCATTTCCCACCAGACTTTGGAAAGTTTGGTGCCGGGATCAATTGCTATAACACCACTGTTGAAGTACGGATAGGTTGGCTCATGTGAATGACTGCTAAGAAATTTTTGCACCGGTAATTTCACTCTGCATTCTTTATAAAGCCTCTTCCAAGTTTCGTCGTCTTTGATGTAGGCAAGTACATCCACCGGTTTTGCATCTATTTGATTAGGAAAAGCGCTTTCGTCGCTAAACCCCTTGAGCAAGACAATGTCTGTGTCCATAGAAATGATTTTGTCCGCCCGCGTCTTCATGCTAACAGCATCGATTTTATTGGCGTGACAGAAATAGAACGGATCTTTGCCAGTTTTTTGCAACCGTGATGCAAGAGGATTACTCACAGGCAGCATACGAGCGCCAAGACGATTCAATAAATCCATTGTTTCTGGTGCCGGTACTCCCCAAATGGACTCCGGCTGGGGAACACAAACAACAATCTCATACTTGCAACGAGCATTGAGGGCTATCGAAGCAGCCAAAAGTAGCGCTTTTAATTCAAGTCCCCCTTTATGACAAACAAAAGCAAAAGAATACATTCTTGCAACTGTCCTTCTTTGAGGTTAGACATTATAGGGATAAAGTCGCGCAATTTTTCAAGGCGGTCTCCTCAAAAACTTCGCGTTTGTCGAAACACACACACCGGATTTGCGCGAGAGCGTTTACATTCTAATTGACGAAAACTTTTGACATTACAACTGATGACGCGGCCGCACCATATCCTGAATTTCTGCGCCCTTTGTCCATTTGTAGATTCCGACCAAAGAGGTTTCTCGCGATCCACTCCTGCCACACCACCGCACAAGCCGGTCCGCATACGCCGGCCCGGTAGTCATGGGGGGGGGGGGGGCTTTGATACAACCAAGGTATTCCAAATTCTCAAGAACGATATTGGAAATGCTTTGTGCATAGCAGCTTGATTGTTAGCACATCAGGGGCTACCTGTGCTAGAGATGGTGGCAGCTTGCTAAGCGAACGATCTTGCTTGCAGTTCTCAAAATCAAGTTATCGATGAAAACACTTCTTCTGTTGGTTGTGCCAAGCAGTTTTTTCCTGCATTCAAGAATAACAACCTTAGTGCCCTTAACACGCGCCTGTCGTGAGTTCGCCAGTATGGTTTAGAGTGAGAACTCTGACGTGTGTGCTCACTGTCCATTCTTTACAGCGCCGTGTACGTCGCGGTGACCAATCGTTTCGTCAGAGTTGAGTCTATACCATCAGTCTCCTGCTGAAAATTTTCCGTCACAAATCTCCGTATGGCAGGCGGAGAACAATTTGGACAAATGGTTAGTACGTTACCACGTGCTACCGCGTAGCTTGTATAAGAAAATTTGTGCTCACGAGGCAATCTGGAAGAAGCTATAGAGAAATCTTTGACAGATAAATAAAGAGAAGGAAGCTTGCGCTTCCTCTTTTGATGGTCATTGGTTGTGTGGGATACCTGCCCAGCTCCGCAGAGTCAACTCTATCGTGTAGAAATTGCTTGTACTGTCTGGGCTGCTTTCGGGTCCGGCACTTTATCCACCAATGGAGTTGATCAGATTCTGTTTTTAAACCCAATCCCGCCAACGATTGCCGGATGCCTAATACTTTTGCTTCTTTGGCGCTTGCTGTGAATGCGCCTTTACTGTGCTCCTTGCGCGTAGCGCGCTGCCAACTCGCTTAGGTAGAGTGTTTCTTTTGCTGATGAATCAACCGATTGCGCTCACGGAAAGTCTTCAGCAAATTGCCGTATGACGTGCCTGGCTTAACCAGTGGGACTTCCTGTGATTGACCAGTTGGGTTTAGCACCATCCGTGATGGCACTGTTCCAATCACTTCAACTACTTCTTTTGCAATAAGTCCATTGGTTCCCCGAATTTGCAGGGGTTTACCATCCGGCGTGTACTTCTTCATGACGATCGCCATACCGGCAATGTTTTCGTCAATGAACCTGTGGAATCCCCCACCTTCAGGACCTACGCCAGCTTTTCTCAGGCGGACGATGTCCACTGGTTTCGGCAATTCAGTGCCATGATCCATGATCAAGGTTCCGTCTTCGCGGAAGAAGACCGCAAACGCGTCATTGGCCAGGTCGAACATGCTGCCGACAACCAAATTGTCCGGCACTTTTCCGAGTACTTTGTCGATGCGACGGGCAATCACCGGTCGCGACATTTTGAAATTAGCTCTGTCAGGCAGGGCAATCATTTCGCCTGCTTCAGTGCGCTCCGGTCGAACAACGCAAGCACCACATACGGTGATAGCTTTTTCCATGACTTTGTCAAGGTTCGACTGATCGAAGTCGGCATCCTGTCTTATTGCAACACCATCTATGAGAATTCCTTCTTGGTTGAAGAAGAAAACAGCGTCTTCAGAGAATCGTGTTGCCGGAACGCTTGTGCGGTTAAGTAGATTAACGAGTACAGGAATTCCCTCTACTTTTTTGATACGCTGCGCCTGATCTCCATCCATCTTGGAGATTTTTTCGCGCATATGTACTTCCAACTGCTCCAATCTGTCGCTGAGACTCATGGACGCATCGGCAAATCTGGGAATATCCGGGGTTTTGTTCGGTATACCTTTATATAGGTTGTCCGGACCGCACATCAGGTTCTCGATCTTTTTGACCGAATCAGCCAGGCAACTAGCCTTTACTGATTCATCGGTCTCGCAATTCAAGAAGTTCACGACCGCCGTCGCAAACGTATGAATTGCCTTGGTCGTTTGGGCATACTTGCCCTGACCAATCTTTTGTAATTCGCCAGCCAGCTTCGAGACCTTTTGTTGGGCCAATTCAGAGCCCGGTGCTTTCGCAAGTTCAGCCCGAGCGGCTTTCAACTCACGATGGAGCAAAAATGGTTTAACGGAAAGTTCTGCAGCCTGCAATGCACGCGTCATTTCCTCTTTCGCCAGTTCAGCGCGATCGGGCGTTCTATTGCCGACAACGATGACGACCGGAGAAGCGGACGCTTGCGCCGACAGAACGGCAACGTCGTGCTCTTCGGTGACTGGTCGCTTGAGCGGTTGGCTCAAGGAAACCGAAACTTCCGGCTTCTTTTGATTGTCGCGAGCAGGTGCTTTAGCGCTGACAGCAGCATTGCTCAGCGCAGTGTTTTCACTGGATAGGTTATTCATGATTACAGGATCTGATGAAGGATGTATTTCGTGTGACATGCGACGACAATCCTTGGAGGATAGACAGCTAGCAGGTGGCACTCCACCCGTTGGAAGATCGCAACCGCGACTTCTTAGAGGATGATAAGGTTGTCAGCCGGAGAAGGGAATGCGTAGAATTACTTAGTTCTTAGTAAATCTCCCATGATTGTTGTCCAAAAATTGAAAACCCTGATTGCGACTGCCTTGCTGGGCTCACCTTTTTTGGGCCCGGTGGGATTGGCTTTCGCAGCGTCGACCGAGGCGGTTTCTGTCACAAAAGAAGCGCCCGTGGTCCAAACCAAAACTTTCGACCACGCCAACCCGGGACCGGACGTTCCTATTAAAGGTCGGGAAGCGGCGACCACCCACTGCGCTTACAACTATGCCGTGGACATCGGGCTGCAATCAGTCTCCAGTCGGCGAAACGGTGATATCTATGCCTACACGTTCAAGATAACCCGGCTCTCCGTGCGCCTTAACATGCCAATCACACTCTGGCTGCCGGACACAGTCAATCGAAGACTGCGCGAACATGAGGATGGACACCGTCAAATTTACGAAGAGATTTACAGCAATGCTGAAAAAACCGCACAGCGACAGGCTGAAGAGCTGATGAGTGAAACATTTATTGGGCAAGGGAAAACGTTGGAAGACGCGCAGAACGACGCGAAAGTAAAAATCGGCTTTGAGCTAAACCGCAGATACGGCAACGAGATTCTGACCTACGCCAAGATGGTGACTCAGTTGTACGACAACGCAACCCGAAGTGGAACGAACCGAACGCCTGTCTTTCTGGCAATCCGCGAGTCATTCCTGCAAGCCTGGTTCATGAACCTGACCCGACGGCGGTAAAAAACCGATTGACCGCACTACAACCGTGTACTACATTTTTGTAGTACACTTTGAGTATGTTCAATGAAGATCCAAGGTTACAACTGGAGCAGTTTGAATCGTCACGGTGTAACGCCGGAGATGATAAATGAAGTTATTGATGGATCGATGATTAGCTACTTCTATCTAGAAGATGAAGACGAAACATGCGAAATGCTTGTTGGGTACACTTTCAATGAGAGGCTCCTGGAAATCGGCTTGCGCTATCTAAATCCTGATTTGGTCTACGTTTTTCACGCTCAAAACGTTTCACCGCAGTATAGAAAGCTTTTCGAGAAGGAATGGAAAAATGACTAAACTGACGCCTGACGAGCTGAAAAAGGCGCGCCAAGATTTAAAAAAGGAGGCACGCCAGCGAATAGCAGAAAGAGGAATTCTACAATTTCGCGCAGACCCAGAGACAGTGATTGCTGTCCTAGAAGCTGCCGACAAAGCAAAACTGCCGGTCGGTAAGCTGCTCAGGCAATGGGTACAAGAGAAGCTGACTCTGCAAGCCGCAGAAGATAAGGCTCCGGACTTAGTCCAAAGACTTTGCGTTCTGGAAGAAACGGTCAGTTATCTTCAAAAAAAAATCAAGTAGATTCGGAGTCGCAAGCATCTTGCCCATCTCTACTTTAGAGGGGAGGCATGAATGCCGACCGCGCATCTAAACTGATGCCATTGCCATCGGATTTACGAGATGGGTAGCGGATTTCGGTTGCGCAATAGTTTTCGACTCTGGGGAAACTTTCGGCTGCTTAAGACCTTCAACCATTCGTACGAAATAGTCGTGAACGCGGAGATCGTCCGTCAACTCGGGATGGAAAGACGATACCAACAAGTTGTTTTGTCGCGCCATCACAATATACGAGTCATAGAGCGCGGCTTCATCAGGTAGGCTGCCGGCTGTTTTTCCCAAACGTCCGATGTTGGCGTCAACACGCGCCATAACATCAACACCCTTGCCCGCTGAAAGAATTACCGGACCTCTTATAAAGATTGCGTTTAAGGGCTCTTCTCCCAGGATTGGGATGTTGAGAGGAGTTTCGAAACTGAAGCGCTGCGGACCAAACGCATTTCGACGAACCTTTATATCCATTGCGGCTAGTCGCCCTTGCGCAGAGCCTTCGATCTCCTTTGCAAGAAAAATAGAGCCCATGCAGGTTCCGTAGACCGGTTTGCCCGCATCGATGAATTCTCGAATGCGATCGAATATGGCGTCAGGGTTGTCGGCAGTCAGTTTTGCAATCGTCGTCGACTCGCCGCCTGGAATGATCAAACCATCAACGCTGTCCATCTGGCGCGCATAGCGAATTTGAATAGCCCGTCGTCCAAGCGCTTCGATAGATCGGCAATGTTCGGCAACGTCGCCTTGCAGTGAAAGTACTCCGATTGTTGATGCCATGGTGAGTTACCTCTTACATCCTTCTCTGTAGCAGGCGCATTGCATGCGCCTCTTTCGCAATTTGGGCGCATGCAATGCGCCCCCACGCTTTTGAACTCTTCACCCCTCTTCGCTGTAGGGGCGGCATTCTTGCCGCGCGCGGGCGACGCATGGCGTCGCCCCTACAGTTTGGAAGGCGCTTGCGCCAACCGAACTGATGAGGGCGCATGCAATGCGCCCCCACGCTTATCCTTACCAGCCGCGGGTGGCCAGTGTTTCGGTTGCGGCCAAGCTGGCTGCGGTTCTTCCGACCATCGGTTCGCCCAAGTTGCGGCTCACTTCAGCCAACACTTCAGGGTCTTGGTAGAAGGTAGTCGCCTTAACGATAGCCAGGGCACGCTTCTCGGGATTGCCCGACTTGAAGATTCCGGAGCCGACGAATACGCCTTCGACACCGATTTGCATCATCAAAGCTGCGTCGGCAGGAGTTGCAATGCCGCCTGCTGCGAAGTTGACGACTGGCAGTTTGCCTTCTTCTGCAACTTTCAAGACGAGCTCGAACGGAGCGCCAATTTGCTTGGCATAGGTCATCAGCTCTTCTCTAGGCATAATGCTCAGTGCGCGAATTTCACCAAGAATCTTGCGTGCGTGACGAACGGCTTCAACAACGTCACCAGTGCCCGCTTCGCCCTTCGTGCGGATCATTGCGGCCCCTTCGCCGATGCGTCTCAGCGCCTCGCCGAGGTTTCTTGCGCCGCATACAAAAGGAATCTCGAACTTCGATTTGTCGATGTGATATTCCTCGTCAGCAGGCGTCAGCACTTCACTTTCGTCGATGCAGTCAACGCCCAGTGATTGCAGGATTTGCGCTTCAACGAAATGACCGATGCGGGCTTTCGCCATTACTGGAATACTTACTGATTCAATGATTTTGGAAACCAGCTCAGGGTCGCTCATACGGGAAACGCCGCCTTCTGCGCGAATGTCAGCGGGAACGCGCTCGAGTGCCATAACCGCGACTGCACCTGCTGCTTCGGCAATCTTCGCTTGCTCAGCATTGATGACGTCCATAATGACTCCACCCTTGAGCATAGCCGGCAACGCCTTCTTTACCTTGTCACTACCGGTACGAACGCCACTGCCCTTCTTCTCTTTAGTTTCGACTGCCATTTTTTCCTCCTGCCTATTGGCTGGCACTTTACTTACTCACCAAATGCGGTATCACAAGATCCGCGTCACTTACTTTTGATGCCGGCGAACCGGCTTTCCTGGGAGATTGGATTCTTTACCTCCGTTACTTACTTCTGATACCGGCGAACCGGGTCTCCGAGGAAATTGAATTCTTCACCTCTCTTCGCCGTAGGGGCGGCATTCTTGCCGCCCGACGCATGGCGTCGACCCTACAGTTAAATCAGTACTCTTTCACTACCTCTCTTACTCCAGGCACTCTCTTTCGAGCGCGCCCGCGAAACATCGGCAAAAAAGGCTGAAAGCGCCTTCGACAGACGTTTTACTCCTTCTCTAATCGTGTCCTCATCCGTTTGGATAAAGCACAGACGCAAATACTCAGGCTGATCTGCGCCAACAAAAAACAGTTCTCCGGGAGAGAAGGTCACGCCCTCTCGCTCTGCGTAGTTTAGAAACTCACGAGCCGAAAGCCGCGCCGGCAGCTTCGCCCAAACAAATAACCCGCCCTTCGGCACCGTCCATGTCAGGCGTTGAGGTCCGCGGTGGCGCCCTTCCGAGTTGAATGTGATTGGAGAAATGTGTTTCTCCAGGGCTTCGACTAACGCTTGAAGACGCTGGTTGTAGGCGGTTCTTACGTGCTCAAGGTGATCTTTGTACAAACCCTCTTGCAAGTATTTGCACAGCACAACCTGCGCCATTGAGTTGGTAGTCAGGTCGCTGGAGCGCTTCGCCGCCCGCAGTCTTGTCATCACTTCTCGCGGCGCGACGAGCCAACCCAGCCGCAATCCAGGGCATAGCGCCTTGGAGAAAGTACCCTGATGAATGACAATATCTTGCGCTCCGGGCTCGGCTCTAAGCGGCTTGCGACGCTCGCCGTCATAAACCAGTTCGCCTACAAAGTTGTCTTCCAAGATCGGCACTTGATATTCGCGCGCCAGTGCCAACAATTGATTGCGTCGCGCTTGCGACATCGTTGCACCCGTGGGGTTTTGGAAAGCCGGCATTACATATATAAGTTTGGCCTTCTGGCGTTTGAGAACAGTTTCCAAAACATCCATGCGCATGCCTTCTTCATCGACAGGCACGCCGATCAGGCGGGCGTGGCGGGCGCGGAAATTGCAGATAGCCCAGAAATAGCTGGGATCTTCAATAATCACAACATCGTCTTCATCGACAAGGGCAGACGAAACCAGATCGATACCCTGCTGAGAGCCGCTAACAATCAGAAGTTCGTCATGCAAGACTTGCATAGACTGTTCAGCAAGATAGGTAATGACTTCATTGCGCAGCTCGGCGTCGCCTTCTGCCGGGCTGTATGCAAACATGCGATCGACATCGCCCTGGCCAACCATTTCTGAAACAATGCGTTGGAAGTGCGAGCTGGGATAAAACTCTTCAGTGGGTATGCCGCCGCCGAAGGAAATAGTCTCGTCCTGCAATCCGGAAGCAGGTGCCTGACGCGAAACTATAGAGTCCACCGTTTGACTGGCGCGGGAGAATTTTTCAGCCCAAACCAACGGTCTGTGCGGGTTTGTCACACCGGCACCCGAAACGCCAGCAGCTGCGGAACCAGCAACCTCGACTCCGCTCTTTGGCAACTCGACTAAAGATTTGACGTAAGTTCCGCGGCCGACGTGGCTTTCGATTAAGCCAACTTCACTCAATTCCAAATACGCGCGCGACACGGTCGATCTATCTATATTCAGCAGCGAGGCGAGTTCACGATTGGTAGGCAGCCGAGAGTCTAGCGGTAACTTCCCGGAGCGGATTGCATCCTTTATAGAGCGAACTATTTGAAGGTAGAGATGGTCTCCCCGTTTCGGAGAGTCATCAGAGCTTCCTTCTAGCGATACAATGTCCAGCCAATTCATGAGAGAAACCTCAGTTTTGAGCCGACCAACCCAGCCAATTCAACCAATGGCTTTCAGCCAAATACCAGAGCCGATGATTACAGCGCCCTAATATTGGCGCACACCACCATTCGCCTACTAAAAGGATATATCACATTGGCAGGCGCGACAATCCAGCCAATTTAATGAAATTCAGCCAATTGGCTGGTTGCATGTGCAGGTTCCGGCCGGGCCCGCAAATCAAGCACGATCGCTAAAACCACCACCCAGACCAGAAAACCGAGCGAGAAGCCCAAGAGCAAAGATATAGACAAATAGAGCTGTCCAAAAAATGAAACGAAGGTGCCTGAGAAGCTCAACAACCAAACCGGCATGCCAATCCAAAAAAGCCATTTGGGTAGGGACTTCGTCATCAACAAACCGATTGTTGATGTGAGCCCGCCAAACGAATACATAAGGTTGGAAACTAGAATGAGCTGACCCAATGCTTGATTGATAATTATCCAAGAGTGCTGAAGAAGGTCCTGCTTCAGATAACTGGAATTCAGTTTCAGCTGAACCGCCAGGTCTGACAAAACAACCAGCAAAGAAACCTGGGCGTTCAAATCCACAGCGACGCCAATGATTGAAAGGATCAATCCGATTCTGGTTAGTAAACGCGCCCGCCTATCCACGATCACGTTGAGCATCAAGAAAACCAGCACTTTCGAAATCGAAGAGAGGGCATTGAGCAAACAGGAGAGTCGCCAGATCAACTGATGATCCGCGACAAAACGCATTAGTTTTACGGGTGAGAAAGCAAGCAGGTCGCCGACCCGCACCACCTGTAGTGACATAAGCAATGCGAAAACGCTAACGATTGCAGAAGCGACACAGAACCAGCCGACCAGGCGGAAATGCGCCCGGCCGGGCTGGATCAGACCGAACTCGTCGTCGACGTTTATTTCTGTGTTAGCGCTTTGGCTCAAGTACTTCCAGCCCATGCAAGTAGGGACTGAGCACTTTGGGAATGATAACCGAGCCGTCGGGCTGCTGGAAGTTTTCCAAAATTGCAGCCAAAGTACGCCCGATTGCCAAACCAGAGCCGTTCAAAGTGTGCATGTAACGCGGCTTTCCACCATCGGCCGGACGATAACGCAAATTCGTTCGACGCGCTTGGAAATCACCAAAATTACTGCACGAACTGATTTCCCGATACTTATCTTGTCCGGGGAACCAGACTTCGAGGTCAAAGCACTTCTTCGCAGAGAAGCCCATATCACCTGCACAAAGCAGCATGCGACGATATGGAAGTTGCAATGCTTCCAGAATCGCTTCTGCATCCAAAGTCAGCTTTTCATGCTCTTCTTCCGACTTTTCCGGCAAGCAGAATTTGACCAGCTCAACTTTGTTGAACTGATGCTGGCGGATGTAACCGCGCGTATCTTTACCTGCGCTTCCCGCTTCCCGCCTGAAGTTTGGCGAATAAGCAGTGTGATAGATCGGCAAATCTGCTTCGTCGATCACCTCATCGCGATAGAGATTCGTCACAGAAACTTCCGATGTCGGAACAAGATAAAGCTCATCATCAGCGCATTTATAGAAGTCACCTTCGAATTTCGGCAATTGTCCGGTGCCTTGCATGCAAGTGCGATTGACGAGAACAGGAGGAAACACTTCGCCATATCCGCGCTTGGAATGGAAGTCGAGCATGAAATTCATCAATGCGCGTTCCATCTTGGCGCCCATTTCCATGAGCACCGTGAAGCGAGATTCGGCCAGCTTTACGCCGCGCTCGAAATCGAAGCATCGGAGCGCTGTACCCAATTCCCAATGTTCTTTTGGATTGGCGATTTTTGGAATTTCACCCCAGCGCTTTTGCTCAACATTGCCCGTTTCATCGTGTCCATCCGGAACACTCGGATCGGGCAGATTTGGAATCGCCAGCAAAAGCTCATCAAGCTTTGTTTCCAGCTCGCTCTTCTCTTTGTCGAGACTCTCCAGATTTGCCTTGAGTTCTTTGGATTCAGCCTTCAGCTTATCCATGTCATCTTTAGCAACCTTTCCGGTTTTGAATTCACCCGAAATCTGATTGCTGCGAGCGCGCAAACCTTCCCATTCAGCAAGCTTCTTGCGAAATTGTCCGTCGACCTCGACAAGAGATCGAGTGGAGAACCCGCCATTCCGGCGAGCGAGAGCTTTCTCTACTTTCTCCATATCTTCTCTAATTAATCTAAGGTCTAACATGACTGTACTCTCCATATGTACGTCTAAGTGAATAGCCGTTCACCGTGACTCCGAGCGTCTCCACTGGGGAATTCATCGAAACCCCGTGAACAGACAAACCGACCAGCAAAACTGGTCGGAAATTCCATTATAAATGTACACCTTGAGAAGGAACAGTAAAACGCCCGCCAGCGTAACGAAGCCGATCATTTAGGGATGATTAGCGGGCACTTCTTGAAGACCCTAACTACCGCTGTTTTGTAGGGGCAATGCCATGCATCGCCCGGTTTTACGTAACCGTGCATCGTATGCGCTCCGGCTGTCGTAGTCGCGCATTGTATGCGTCCATATCTCAGGGATGATTCCATACCCCAATCGTTCTCACAATCAATTGAACTTTTTGGCAGCAGTCCTCGTCTAAAGTTGTAGGCAAAAGCAATAAAAAGGTTCTTTCGGTGAAAACCCCAAATACGGCTGATCTTAGAAAAAAACGCCTGGGAAAACTTGGCGAGCAGATCGTTGCAGAACGACTGCGAAACCTTGGTTGGGAAATCGATGCGAGCAATTGGCGCAACGGAAGATTTGGCGAAATCGACATCATTGCTCGAGATACGCGAGGCATATACGTTTTCCTAGAAGTAAAGACTCGCTGCTATACAAGAGCCCAAGCGGGGTTTCAAACAGCAGGGTTCGACTCAATAACGCGTGAAAAGAAGAAAAAGATCGTAACATCAGCGCGATGTTATCTTGCCGAGCGCAGTTTGCTTAAAACCCAGTACCGATTTGACATTGTAGTTGTGACTTTCGAATGCGCACCCTTTGAAATCGACGAAATCGACGCCGCTCAATTACCAAACCCAGTAATTACTCATGTCGAAGATGCCATCGGTGGATTCTAATCTTGGCCTACGTATTTCTACGAAACAGTCATGTGGTTTTGCGTAATTACACGAATTACATTGCTGCTTGCCTTTTGTTAATCTAACAGTGTCTTCCCAGACCAAAACCGAAACCATCTAATCCAGCCCTACCGCCCCACTGGAGTGATAATGTTCGCTTGGAAAGAAAAACGTGATACCAGATCAAAGATCGCCAAGATCTTGTCTGGACATGAGGAAACACCGGGAGTCAATCGCCGTGCGATTGGACTGGTGCCCGTTCCTCAAAACCGTGCAGTTCATGACGTAAACCAATCCAATGGATTGAAACATCAACAGCTTTTAGTGTCCATTGAAGGAAATCATCAAACTTGCTGCCTTCGGGTGATTTCGCCATTTCACAAGTCACGTGCAGCGATCATGGTATTCCGTGGACGCGTTATCGGTTGCCTCTACGGCAACAAGAGACTCGGACACCAACTTTTCGGCGCTGAAGCACTGGAAAAAGCGGTCGCCGACCTCGGTCACCCGGATAGCATTCTTGATGCATACATGCTGCCTGAAGACTTAGTATTGGCAGCTGGTGCGCTTTTCCATGGCAACTCGCTGATGTTTGCACCGGACTTAACTGCTGAGCAAACTTTCGAATCGTCTTGCGAAATGCTGATGAGAAGCAACATGCCAGGATGCATCGTGGTCAACAATCATCAGGACATGGCCGTTTGCATGGTGTACATCTTCGGCGGACACATCGTCGGCGTGTACTCGTTCCAGGATGGTTGGGTGGAAACCAGCTACGAATCAGGACTCAAATATCTTGCGCAGAATCGCGGCGGAAAAGTAATGGCAAGCATGCTGCCATGCCATAACGTCGAGGAAGTAATGCAGCTGTCCATCAGTCTTTCGGGCTTAGCCGACAGATCGTCGGAGCAATTCGAAGGACTGGAAAGACCGAAGAGCATCGACGAACTCTTGATGGATTGCAGCGTGCCGGAGAATGAAGCTCTGCGCAACGCGCTACTTGCCAAAGATGATCATAGGCGAGCACAGTCAAATTCCGGCTCCCACAGCAAGGTACCGGATAACGCAATGCTGGCAGTGGGCTTGAGCCCAGTGCACATGTACGCTCGTTAGAAAGCTGTCTGCTGACCACAGACTATCGAGGGGGCGCTTACAATGCGCCCCCTTTTCTTTGCGATCCAGACATTGCTGCGCGCTGCCCTCCGCTCTCATCCGTTTCCCGCTAGCCGACTCTGACTCTTGCCGTTTTTTTGTAGGGGCGACATTCCCGTCTTTCGTAGGGGCGGCAAGAATGCCGCCCGCGCGAAGGCGCATGCAATGCGCCACTACGCAAACCCGGGCGATGCATGGCATCGCCCCTACAACAGTTCGAAGAATCCTTTACTCAGTCGACTCTGACTCTTGCCGTTTTTTTG
>Ga0164290_1000461_pt1 | contig 129959 bp, 125 predicted proteins | sample Micstemetagenome_FD_108782 | JGI IMG/M metagenome (GOLD analysis project Ga0164290, IMG submission 108782) | Contaminated culture microbial community from soil near Moab, Utah, USA - Microcoleus steenstrupii SON62 (Illumina Assembly) | ecosystem: Environmental > Terrestrial > Soil > Soil crust... | reverse complement strand
GACGCCTTGGCACACGGCGAATTTTCGTCACCGCCCCCACCCCGGCCCTCCCCCACGCCGCTGTCGCAGCGCGAGGGAGGGAGAGGCTGGCCGGCTTTGGCGCAATCAGGCCCCGAACCGGCCGTGGCGGGCACCGCGTCGGCCCAAACTGGCTCGAATTGGCTCGAATTGGCAGGGTTAGGCTCGGCCCGAAATCAGGCCGATCCCGAAAAACTCATCCCGATCAGCGACTTGCTGGAAAAGCCGATCTTCGCCGCCGAAAAATCCCGGCGCGCAACCCGTGAGCACGCCGGCCAGCGTCCCTTCTGGCTGAACGGCGTCTCCGCCGCCGCACTCGCCAGCGGACAGAATTGTCCGCCGGCGCCGCCTCACGAGCGCGCCGTCTCGTAATGGCATTCCATCTGCAGCTGCCCCGCCGTATTCGACACCGAGGCGAGGCAGGCGGCGGCGCGGTCGGGGGGGATCGCCACGTCGAAGCGGATGACGTAGCGCGTGCCCGCGGTTTCCAGCACCCGCTCGCTGGTGAGCCGCACGACGTTGGCGCCGAACTCGACGAAGGCTTCCGACACCCGGGCGATCAGCCCCGGGCGGTCGCCGCCGGAAAGCTGCACGCGATGGGTGACGCGGCCCGTGCCGGCCGCCCGGGTGCCGGCCTTGAAGGCGCGGACGGTGAGCGTGGCGCCCTCGAGTTCGGCCAGGGCGGCGAGTTCGCGCTCCACCTCGGCCGCCCCGGTCTGATCGGGAAGTTCGGCGGTGGCGGAAAATTCGAACGAGGCGCCCAGCACCGCGAAGCTGACGTCGCCGAAATTGCCGCCGAGGTCATAGAGCCGCCCGGCGACGGCGGCGACGATGCCGACCCGGTCTGGCCCGAGGATGGTGACCAGCAGTTCATGGCTCATGCCAATGCCTCCTCCCCGGGTCGCGTCTCACCCGCACAGCGTGATGGCGGAAAGCTGGCGGCCGTAATCGGCCTCGCCCGCCAGCGTCATGCGACGATAGCTGTAGAAGCGCTCCGGATCGGAGCGGGTGTCGAGGCCGAGGTCGGCCACGATGCCCAGCCCCGCCGCGCGCAGCCGGGCCCCGACATAGCCGGTCAGGTCGAACATGAAATGTCCGGTCCGCGCCGAGGGGGCGAAGAACCGCTCGGCAGCCGTGTCCGGCGCCAGGAAGGCCGCCCGCAGTTCCGGCCCGACCTCGTAGGAGGCCTGGCGGATCGCCGGGCCGATGGCGGCAATGATGCGCGCGCGCTCAGCGCCGAGCGTCTCCATCGCTTCCACCGTCGCGTCGGTGATGCCGGCTAGGGCGCCCTTCCAGCCGGCATGGCAGGCGCCGACGACGCCGGCCGCCGCATCGGCGAACAGCACCGGCGTGCAGTCGGCGGCCAGGATGCCGAGGCCGATGCCCGGCCGGTCGGTGACGAAGCCGTCCACCTTCGGCCGGTTCGCCTGCGCGATCGGCTCCTTCAGCGCCAGCACCTCCCGACCATGCACCTGCCAGGCGGTGGTGAGATGCGGCTCGGCCACGCCGATCGCCGCCGCCGCGCGGACACGGTTCTCCTGCACCGCGGCCGCGTCGTCGGCCGAACCGGGCCCGCAGTTGAGCGAGGCATAGATCCCTTCCGAAGCCCCGCCCCGGCGGGTGAAGAAGGCGTGCCGGATGCCGGCGAGCCGCGCCAGTTCCGGCGCCTCGACGAACTGCGCGCTCATGCGGGGAGGCCCGCCGGCGGCGGGCAGTCGGGGGAAAGAAGGGCCATGACCAGGAACAGGCTGCCCATCGCCTCCGCCCCGGTCAATCGCGCTACCGCGGCATCGATGGCATCCGTCTCGCCGGGCGCGGCCTGCTTCAACCGGGCCGCCCGCGCCGGAAGCCCGAGCGCGGAGAGGAAATCCCCCTGCCCCACCGGCCCGGCCACCCGGGCGCCGGCCGCCCGCGCGGCCCGGGCCAGGGCGGCGAAATCGACATGCGAGGTGAGGTCGGCCTCGCCCGCCTCCTCCAGCACCGGCACGAAACGGTGCGCCTTCATCGCCTGCAGCGTGTCGCCGGCACCGGAGGCGGCATGGCCATAGTCGATCAGGAGCGCCGCGCCGCCTTGGATCAGCCGCTCCGCGATCCGTTGCGCATAGGCATGCCGCGATGGGGAGGTTTCGAGGAGCGTCCCCGCTTCGGCTTCGGGAAGTGCGGCCCCGGGCAGGAGTGGCGACAGCGCGAAGGCGAGCCGGCCTGCGGCGTCCAGCCCGACCAGCCGCTCGTGCCACCCCTGCGGTCCCCGCACGAACTGGCGGATCGGCAGCGCGTCGAAGAACTCGTTGGCGACGATGATCGCGAAACCCGGCGGCACACCGTCGAGATCGGTGTGCCAAGCGGCCGGCAGGCCCTCCAGCGTCTGGCGCTGGCGGGCCGTCAGCACCGGGCTCGCCTCCACCAGATGCACGCTGGCGGCATCGCGGAAGGCCGGCAGCGCCTTGCCGATCGCCCGCCAGGCGTCGCGCATCAGCGTGCCGCGGCCGGGGCCGAGTTCGACCAGCCGAAGCGGGGCCGGCCGTCCCGCCCGGTCCCACAGGTCGGCCGCCCACAGCCCGATCAGCTCGCCGAACATCTGGCTCACTTCCGGCGCGGTGACGAAGTCGCCCTCGGTCCCGAAGGGGTCGCGGTTGCCGTAGTAATGCGCGACCGCCTCGGCCATGAACCGCGCCACCGGCTGCGGCCCCTCGGCTGCGATCAGCCGGGCGAAGCGCTCGGCGAAGCCGCTCACGCCGGCTTCTTGGCGCTCGCCATGAAGACGAGCCCGAGCGCCAGCATCGGCAGCGACAGGATCTGGCCCATGGTCGCCCCGGCGAACAGGAAGCCCAGGAAATCGTCCGGCTCGCGGAAGAACTCGGCCCCGATCCGCGCCAGCGCGTATCCGGCGAGGAAGGCCCCGGTCAGGAAGCCCGGCCGCCGCGCGATGCTCCAATGACGGCGCAGCAGCCAGAGGACGGCGAAGAGCAGCAGGCCCTCGAGCAGTGCCTCGTAGATCTGGCTCGGATGGCGCGGCAGCGGCCCGCCATTGGGGAAGACCATGGCCCAGGGCACGCTGGCATCGGTCACCCGGCCGAACAGCTCGGCATTGATGAAATTGGCGATCCGCCCGAAGAACAGGCCGAAGGGCGCGCAGATCGCGCAGATGTCGCCGACATGCCGCCAGTCGATTCCCCGCTTCCAGCCGAAGGCGAGGATCGCGAGGGCGACGCCCAGCATGCCGCCGTGGAAGGACATGCCGCCCTGCCAGACCATCAGCGCTTCCAGCGGATTCGAGAGGTAGTGGCCCGGCTTGTAGAAGAGGACATAGCCGAGCCTGCCGCCGAGGATGACCCCGAGCGTCGCCCAGGTCAGGAACTCGTCGATCGCCTCCGGACTGATGGGCGAGTCCGGCTGCTTCGCGAGATGAAGCGCATAGCGCCAGCCCAGCACCAGGCCGGCGATATAGGCCAGCGCATACCAGCGGATGGCGAAGGGGCCGATCTGGAAGATGACCGGATCGATCTGCGGGAAGGTGAGCAGCAGGGGAGAGAGCATGGGGGCGGGACTATAATGCGGCCGGGTTGTACTTTGACAGCGCGCGGCACCTTCGAATTAATGCGCATCGCTGTCCGTCAGGAGACTCCGATCATGGCCATCCGCCCGAATTCCGACCACGCCCGCGATGTCGCGCATGTGCTGCATCCCTACACCAACCTCGCCAAGCACGAGGAACTGGGGCCGATGATCCTGAAGGGCGGCAAGGGCATCAAGGTCTTCGACGATACCGGCAAGGGCTATATCGAGGGGCTGGCCGGCCTGTGGTGCGCCTCCTTCGGCTTCGACGAGAAGGAGCTGGTGGACGCGGCGATCAAGCAGATGCGGGAACTGCCCTACTATCACGGCTTCGGGCACAAATCGACGCTGCCCTCGATCGACCTCGCGGAACGCCTTAAGGCCATGGCGCCGGCACCGTTTTCCAAGGTGCTGTTCGTGAATTCCGGCTCGGAGGCGAACGACACCCAGATCAAGCTGCAGTGGTACTACAACAACGCCCGCGGCAAGACCCGCAAGAAGAAGATGATCAGCCGCGTGCGCGCCTATCACGGCGTCACCATCGCGTCAGCCAGCCTGACCGGCCTCCCCGCCAACCACCGCGACTTCGACCTGCCGCTGCCGGGCTTCCTGCATACCGACTGCCCGCACCACTACCACTTCGCCGAAGAGGGCGAGAGCGAGGAGGCGTTCTCCACCCGCCTCGCCGCCAACTTGGAAGAGATGATCATCCGCGAGGATCCGGAAACGGTGGCCGCCTTCATCGCCGAGCCGGTGATGGGTGCGGGCGGCGTGATCGTGCCGCCCAAGGGCTATTTCGAGAAGATCCAGGCGGTCCTGAAGAAGTACGACGTGATGATGATCGTCGACGAGGTCATCTGCGGCTTCGGGCGCACCGGCAATCCCTGGGGCAGCCAGACCTTCGGCATCCGCCCCGACGCGCTCTCCTGCGCCAAGCAGCTCTCCTCGGCCTATATGCCGATCGCCGCCGTGATGGTGTCGGAGGACATGTACCAGGCGATGCTGGACGAAAGCCGCAAGATCGGCACCTTCGGCCACGGCTACACCTATTCCGGCCATCCGGTCGCCGCGGCGGTCGCGCGGCGCACGCTCGAACTCTACGAGGAGCGCAAGACCTTCCAGCACGCGGCCGAGGTGGGCGTGCGCTTCCAGGCCCGGCTGAAGAAACTCGCCGATCACCCGCTGGTGGGCGAGGCGCGCGGCGTCGGCCTGATCGGCGCGCTGGAACTGGTGGCCGACAAGAAGGGTCGGCGGAACTTCGAACCGGCGAAAGCCGTCGGCGCCTATGCCTCGGCCCGGGCGCAGGAACACGGCCTTCTGATCCGCGCCATGATGAACGACTCGCTCGGCTTCTGCCCGCCGCTCATCATCTCCGAAGCCGAAATCGACGAGATGTTCGACATCGTCGAGAAGGTGCTCGACGAGACCGACGCCTGGGTGAACAAGGAATCGTTGAGGAAGGCGGCCTAGGCGGCGGCCTGCCACAACATCGCGCGAACCTCGCCCAGTTCGCGCGGCAGCTTCCGCCAGCTGTCGCCGGCATCGGTGCTCTCGAACAGCTGGCCCAAGTTGGTGGCGACATAGACCCGGGCCGGGTCGGCCGCGTTGGTGGCGACCACCCAGGGCGTCGAGTTGATGCTGCCCGGCAGCCCGCCCTCGCGCCAGTTGCGGCCCTGGTCGTCGCTTTCCAGCAGGCGGCCGGTGGAGCCGGGCGGGCCGTTGCCGTTGGTCAGGAACCAGCGCTTCCCGTCGGCGCTCGGCTCGACGGTGCGGGTGTATTGCCAGGGCGAATCGAGCAACGTCTGGCTCCAGTTCGCGCCCTCGTCCTCGCTCCAGGCGAGGCCCTTGTTGGTGGTGACCATGAAGGTGCGGCGGTTGCCGCGGGTGAGGATCTGAAAGTCGTGCACGTCCTGGGAAATCAGCCCCTCGCCGCGCTGTTCCCATTCGGTGCCGCCCTTGGTGCCGCGCCACAGCCCGTCGATCTCCACGCCGGCCCACAGGGTGTCGGCATCGTCGGGGTCGAAGCGCACGCGCGTCACCCTCGGCCGGCCGACGAAGATGCAGTTCTCCGAAAAGCGGGTCGGCAGCTGCCGCCACCGCTGGCCCGCATCGTCGCTGCGCCACAGCCCCGCCGGATGGGTGCCGGCGACGATGACGTCGGGATTGCCGGGATGCCGCGCCAGCGTCCATATGTGCAGCCGGTCGAGGGGGGAGGGTAGATGCGTCCAGGCCTTTTTCGTCCAGCTCCAGCGGTACAGCCCCTCGTCGGTGCCGGCCAGAACCTCGTCCGGGCGCGCCGGGTGGTCGCTCAGCGCCCAGACCCGCGCCTCCAGATACAGCCCGGATTCGATATAGGGGCGGGTCCAGCTCTCGCCGGCATCCTCGCTGAACCAGACCGATTGGCCGACCGTGCCGACGCAGATCCTGGCTGCCATGGCGCCCTCCCTCGCTCTTGTCGCGTTGTTGGTCTATCCTCTCGCCGAATCGAGAGCAGGGTCAAGCCGGTCTCGGACGGACCGGCGCCATCACAGCACAAGTTCCCCAATCATCCATGGCAAAGCGTAAACCGATCGTCGAACCCGGCCAGCGTTACGTCAACACCACGACGAAACGCCCGATCTGGGTCATCCGCCGCGTTTTCGAGGCAGGCGTCCTGGATCCGCATCCGCATGTCGAGCTGGAGGCGATGGACCAGAGCTCGACCAAGCGCACCATCGCCATCGAGGTGTTGCTGGATTCCAAGCGCTATACATGGCTGCCGCCGGCCGAACAGGCCGGCTGACCCGTCAGGCGTGGCCGGCCTCGCCGGCCAGGAAGCTCGGATCGATCCCGAGCTTGGCGATCGCCTTCACCCACTTCTTGCTGACATCGCCGTCGAACAGGATCTCGCTGTCGACCGGACAATTGAGCCAGCTGTTCTGCTGGATCTCGGTGTCGAGCTGGCCGGCCGACCACCCGGCATAGCCCAGCGCCAGCATGCACCGCGCCGGGCCCTCTCCCTCGGCGATCGCCTTCAGGACGTCGATGGTGGCGGTCAGCGCCACGGTGTCGTCGAACTTGACCGTAGCCTCGCGCATGTAGTCGGGCGAATGCAGCACGAAGCCGCGGCCCGTCTCCACCGGTCCGCCGAAATGCACCGGCAGGGGCGCCTTGCGCCGCACCGCCTCGATCCCCAGCTGGCCTGCAAGTTCCTTGAAGCTGATATGCGGCAGCGGCTTGTTCACCACGATACCCATCGCCCCCTGGGCCGTATGGGAGAACATGTAGATCACGCTGCGCTCGAACCGAGGGTCCGGCATCGTCGGCATGGCGATCAGGAACTGACCGCTCAGATAGCCGCTATCGTCCGCGCCTTTGGTTTCCATCACTCTGATCTATGGCTTGCCGGGCGCTGGTGCAAGTGCCCCGGCACCCGTGGCGTCGGTCGGGGCGCGGTGCTAGGGTCGCTCCGCCCCGGCAGACCGGGGCTGGAATTCGTTGACGGACGCCGGGGTCCCGGACCCCGCGGCCGGACTACTCAAGCGGGAGAAGAGACATGACGATCAAGGTTGGCGACAAGCTGCCGGAGGCCTCACTGCGCCTGAAGACGGATAGCGGCATCACCGAAGTGAAGACGCCCGACTTCTTCCAGGGCAAGAAGGCGGTCCTGTTCGCGCTGCCCGGCGCCTTCACACCGACCTGCTCGGCCAAGCACCTGCCGGGCTTCGTCGAGAAGGCGGCCGATCTGAAGTCGAAGGGTGTCGACACCATCGCCTGCCTGTCGGTGAATGACGCCTTTGTGATGGACGCCTGGGGCAAGGCCCAGAACGCCGGCGAGAAGGTGGTGATGCTGGCCGACGGCAACGGCGACTTCACCAAGAAGGTCGGCCTCGCCATGGACGGCTCCAAGTTCGGCATGGGCGAGCGGTCGCAGCGCTATGCGATGCTGATCGACAACGGCGTCGTGAAGGAGCTGTTCGTCGAGGCGCCCGGCGCCTTCGAGGTGTCGAGCGTGGAACACATGCTGAAGCACCTCTGAGCGGAAACGCCTGACGATACGAGGGGGCCTTCGGGCCCCCTTTCCGCGTGCTCGGGGGAAGGAAGCGATGGCCAAGGCCAAAGGCGAATTCGCCGAAGTGAAGGCGCTCCTGTTCGATGTGTTCGGAACGGTGGTGGACTGGCGTGGCGGCGTCGCCCGCGATGTGAAGACGCTGGCGACGCGGATCAACCGCAGCATTGATGCCGAGGCCTTCGCCGACGACTGGCGGCTTCTCTACATGCCGGCGATGGAAGACGTGCGCGCCGGCCGGCGGCCCTTCGTGAAGCTGGACGTGCTGCATCGCGAGAATCTGGAGAAGGTGCTGGTCAAGCACGGCATCCCCGGCAAGAACGCCATCGGCGGACTGTCGGAGGACGATCTCGACTGGCTGAATCGCTGCTGGCACCGTCTCGACCCATGGCCCGATTCGATCGAGGGGCTGAAGCGGCTGAAGGCGAAGTTCGTCATCGCCCCGCAGTCGAACGGCAACATCGCGTTGATCACCAACATGGCCAAGCGCGCCGGCCTGCCCTGGGATCTCGTCCTCGGCGCCGAGGTGGTGCGGCACTACAAGCCCTGCCCGGCCGCCTACCAGCTGGCGGCGGAAGCCCTGGGGCTGAAGCCCGAGGAATGCATGATGGTGGCCGCGCATAACGGCGATCTGCTGGCCGCGAAGGCGCAAGGGTTGCGCACCGCCTTCGTGGTGCGTCCGCAGGAATTCGGTCCGATGACCAACCGGCTGCGCCACTTCGCCGGCCGCACGCCGCTCGCCGATCCGACGCCCTACCGCATCGACCTCGGGCCGGCACCGGAAGTCGACGTTTCCGCGACCACATTCGTCGAACTGGCGGCAAAGCTGGGCGCATGAGGCGGCGATGGGCGACAGGGACCTGTGCATCGGCGTCATCGGCGGCCTCGGGCCCGAGGCCGCGGTCGATTTCTTCGCCAAGCTGGTGAAGGCGACGCCGGCCGCCTCCGACCAGGAGCACCTGCGCATCCTCATCGACAACAATCCGAAGGTGCCGAACCGCAACGACGCCATCGCCGGACGCGGCCCTTCGCCCGGTCCGCAGTTGGCCGAGGCGGCGTGCGGCCTGGCCAGGGCGGGGGCCGATTTCGTCGTCATGGCCTGCAACACCGCGCATGCCTTCGAGCGCGAGATTCGCGCCGCCTGTCCCGTTCCTTTCGTCAGCATGATCGAGGAGACCGCCGATGAGGTGGCCCGCCGCTATTCCGGCGCGGGATCGATCGGCGTGCTGGCCGCCGCCGGCTGCATCGACGCCCGCCTCTACCATCGTGCGCTCGAAGCCCGTGGCCTCGCCTGCCTCACTCCGGAAGGCGACCGGCGGGCCGCATTCATGGATTTGATCTATCGAATCAAGGGCGGCGATACCGGTCCCGGCGTGCGGGCGGGCATGGCCGCCATCGGCCAGGCGCTGGTCGCGGATGGCGCCGGCGCCATTGTCGCCGGCTGTACCGAAGTGCCGTTGGTGCTCCCGCCCGACGCCCTGACCCGCCCGCTGCTCGATGCGACAGAGGTTCTGGCCCGCCGGGCGGTCGCCTATGCCCGTGGCGAACTTCCCCTGCCCGTACAGGCCCGACCCGCCGCCTGATTTCCAGAAGAGAACGTCCCATGCACCTCGCCCGTTTTCCGCGCCTGCGCTTCGCCCATCTGCCGACCCCGATCGAGCCGATGGAGAACCTCTCCCGGCTCCTCGGCGGTCCGAAGCTGTGGATCAAGCGCGACGATTGCACCGGCCTCGCGACCGGGGGCAACAAGACCCGCAAGCTCGAATACCTGATGGGCGACGCGATCGAGAAGAAAGCCGACGTCCTGATCACGCAAGGGGCGACGCAGTCGAACCATGCGCGGCAGACGGCGGCGATCGCGGCCAGGATGGGGATGGCCTGCGAGATCCTGCTGGAGAACCGGACCGGCTCGAAGGACCGCGACTACCTCGTCTCCGGCAACGTCATCATGGACCGGTTGTTCGGCGCCAATCTGCGGGACTATCCCGCCGGCACCGACATGAACGCCGCCATGCAGACGGTGGCCGACGAGCTGAAGGCGAAGGGCAAGACCCCCTACATCATCCCCGGTGGCGGATCGAACGCGATCGGCGCGCTGGGCTATGTCGGCTGCGCGCTCGAGATTCTCGCCCAGGCCTCCGACATGGGCCTGAAACTGGACCATGTCCTGCACGCCACCGGCAGCACCGGCACCCAGGCGGGCCTGGTCGCGGGCTTCGCCGGCGCGCGGACCGGAATCCCGGTCTATGGCGTGAGTGTCCGCGCCCCCCGCCCGGCCCAGGAAGCCAATGTCTACAAGCTGGTCGAGGCGACGGCCGAGCACCTCGGCATAAAGGGCGCCATCGGCAAGGAGTCGGTCGTCGCGAACAGCGACTATGTCGGCGACGGCTACGGCGTGCCGACCGAAGGGATGTACGAGGCCATGCGCCTGTTCGCCCGGACCGAGGGTCTGGTGCTCGATCCGGTCTATACCGGCAAGGGCGCCGCCGGGCTGATCGATCTTTGTCGCAAGGGCCATTTCAAGCCCTCCGACAACGTGCTCTTCATTCATACCGGCGGGCAGGTCGGGTTGTTCGGCTATACGGGGCCGTTCGACGAGATGCTGAGCCGGCGCAATGACGCAGCGGGCTGAGCCGGCGGGCATCCGGCGGGTCGCCGACTGGCCCTATCTGCTGCTGGTGCTGACTGCGTTGTTCTGGTCGGGCAACTTCATCGTCGGCCGCGCCGTGCACGAGACGGTGCCGCCGGTGGCGCTGGCCTTCTGGCGCTGGACCGGCGGCTTCCTGATCATCCTGCCGCTGGCCTGGCCGCATCTGCGGCGCGACCTGCCGGTCGCACTGAAGCACTGGCGCATCATGCTGGTGCTCTCCGCCGTCGGCGTCGCCGCCTTCAACACGCTCGTCTATCTGGGTCTGAAAGAGACCACCGCGATAAACGGGCTCCTGATCCAGTCCTTCATGCCGATCGCGATCGTCCTGACCTCCTTCGCGCTGTTCCGCGATCCCGTCAGCCGCGCGCAGATCGCCGGCCTGCTGCTGTCGCTCTGCGGCATCGGCGCCATCGTCGCCCGCGGCGACATCTCGACGCTGGCAGCACTCGACTTCAACCGTGGCGATCTGCTGATCTTCCTGGCGATCGTCTCCTATGGCTTCTATACGGCGCTGCTGCGCCGCCGCCCGCCCATCAATCCCCTGAGCATGGTCGCCATCACCTTTGCCCTGGGGGCCTTGATGCTGGCACCGCTGCATGCGCTCGAATGGGGCATGGGTGCCGCGCCCAGATTCGATGCGACCACGCTGGCGGCCATGGGCTATGTCGCGCTGTTCCCCTCGGTGCTCGCTTATCTCTGCTACAACCGCGGCGTGGAACTGATCGGCGCCAACCGTGCTGGACAGTTCGTGCATCTGATGCCGGTCTTCGGCACCATCATGGCGGTGGCGCTGCTGGGCGAGAGCTTCCGCCTCTTCCACGCCATCGGCATCGCGCTCATCTTCGCGGGCATCGTGCTCGCCAACCGCAGATCCTGACAGGCGGCGGCGCGGTCACGCCCGAAGATTTCACCCAGGCGGTGGACTTTCCCCTGCGACGATCCGGACGGAGCCGCTAGGATCACCGCTGAAACCAAGGGGATCCCCATGACCACGCGCCTGTACCTGCGCTGCCTTTCCGGCGCGCTCCTTGCCGGCATCGCCGCGACGCCGGCCTTCGCCCATCACCCGATGGACGGAATGACGCCCACCACTTTCGGGCAGGGCCTGCTCTCGGGCCTCGGCCATCCGGTCATCGGGCTGGACCATCTCGCCTTCATTATCGCCGCGGGCGTGCTGTCGAGCCGAATGGCGGGATGGCTGCTGTTGCCGGGCGCCTTCGTGCTGGCCGGTCTGCTCGGCGCCGTGCTGCACCTGAACGGCATGGACCTGCCGGGGGCCGAGATCGGCATCGCGCTATCGGTGCTGGTACTGGGCGTTGCCGTCATGACAGCGCGCCGGTTCCCGCCCGCCGTTGTCGCGGGGCTGTTCGCCTTGGCCGGCCTGGTGCACGGCTACGCCCTGGCCGAGAGCATCATCGGCGCCGAGCCGGCCCCGCTCGGAGCCTATCTGATCGGTCTCAGCGTGGTCCAATATGCGATCGCCGTCGGCGTCGGGGCCCTCGCCCGCCGTCTGGGCGACCCCGCCTCGAAGACGGGCCAGGCGCTTCCCCGGGCTGTCGGCGCCGTGGTCGCCCTGGCTGGAATCGCATTCCTCGGCAGTGGTCTGCTGGCCTGAGATCACACCCCGGATCGAAGGTGCGACGGCCGCGCAAATGGCCGCCGCGCCTTGCTTTTGCGTGGCGCTGCTTGTAGTGCGGTGCGCTCGGCGGGGTCAAAGAAAGCCTTCGGGAGGAACCGATGGAACGTGAGTCGATGGAGTTCGATGTCGTGATCGTGGGCGCGGGGCCGGCCGGCCTCGCCGCGGCCATCCGGCTGCGCCAGCTCGCGATCGCGGCGGGCGCCGAACTCACGGTTTGCGTCATCGAGAAGGGTTCCGAGGTCGGCGCCCACATCCTGTCGGGTGCCGTGGTCGATCCGATCGCATTGAACGAGCTGATCCCCGACTGGAAGGAAAAGGGCGCGCCCCTCAACACGCCGGTGATCGAGGACCGCTTCTACATCCTGACCGAAGCGAACCACATCCACGTCCCCAATTTCATGATGCCGCCGCTGATGGACAATCACGGCAAGTACATCGTGAGCCTGGGCAATGTCTGCCGCTGGCTGGCCGAGCAGGCAGAGGCGATGGAAGTGAACATCTTCCCGGGCTTCGCCGCCGCCGAGGTGCTCTACAACGACGACGGCTCGGTCAAGGGTGTGGCCACCGGCGACATGGGCATCGGCAAGAACGGCGAGAAGAAGTCCTCCTACACGCCGGGCATGGAACTGCACGCCAAATACACCTTCTTCGCCGAGGGCGTGCGCGGCTCGCTGACCAAGACGCTGTTCGAGCGCTTCAAGCTGCGCGAGGGCGTCGAGCCGCAGAAATTCGGCATCGGCATCAAGGAGCTGTGGCAGATCGATCCTTCGATGCACAAGCCCGGCCTCGTCATCCACAGCCAGGGCTGGCCGCTCGACGCCTATACCGCCGGCGGGTCGTTCATGTACCACCTGGAGGACAACCAGGTGGCGGTTGGCTTCGTCGTCAACCTCAACTACCAGAACCCCTATCTCTTCCCCTTCGAGGAATTCCAGCGCTTCAAGCTGCATCCCTCGATCAAGCCGTTCTTCGAAGGCGGCAAGCGCCTCTCCTACGGCGCCCGCGCGATCAACGAGGGCGGACTGCAGTCGATTCCGAAGCTCACCTTCCCCGGCGGCGCGCTGATCGGCTGCTCGGCGGGCTTCGTCAACGTGCCCCGCATCAAGGGCAGCCACAACGCCATGAAGACCGGCATGCTGGCCGCCGAGGCCGCCTTCGAGGCGTTGCAGGCCGGCCGCGCCGGGGATGAACTGGCCACCTACCCGGAGGCCTTCCGCGCTTCCTGGGCCTACAACGACCTCTACAAGGTCCGCAACGTGAAGCCCGGTCTGAAATACGGCCTCTGGCTCGGCACCGCGCTCGGCGGTTTCCACATGTGGATGGAAGACCTCCGCCTCGGCTTCCTCACCCCCTGGACGCTGAAGCATCACAAGGGCGATCACGAGACGCTGAAGCCGAAGAGCGAATGCAAGCCGATCGTCTATCCCAAGCCCGACGGCAAGATCACCTTCGATCGCCTCTCCTCGGTGTTCATCTCGAACACCAACCACGAGGAGGACCAGCCCTGCCACCTGACGCTCAAGGACGCCTCGATCCCGATCGCGGTCAACCTCGAGAAATGGGATGCGCCCGAGCAGCGCTATTGCCCGGCGGGCGTCTATGAGATCGTGCGGAACGACGACGGGTCCAACCCCAGGCTGCAGATCAACGCGCAGAACTGCGTGCACTGCAAGACCTGCGACATCAAGGACCCGACGCAGAACATCAACTGGGTCGTGCCCGAAGGCGGCGGCGGCCCGAACTACCCCAACATGTGATGGATTGAATGCTCAACGCGATGCGCAAGACGACCGGGACCTGGGTCGTCCGGATCTTCCTTTTCCTGCTGATCGGCAGCTTCGCCGTCTGGGGCATCGGCGATTTCGTGCGTGGTTCGACGGACACGTCGGTTGCCAAGGTCGGCGAGGTCGAGATTTCGGAGATCGAGTTTTCCGAGCAGTTGCGCCGTGACCTGCAGCGCGTCCAGGCGCAGCTCGGCACCGGCCTGACCGCCGAACAGGCGCGCGCGCTCGGGCTGAACGAGCAGACGCTGCGCAACCTGATCGGGCGCACGCTGCTCGACATCGAGGCCGACGAGCTCGGCATCACCGTTCCCGACACGCGCCTCGCCTCGACCATCCGCGAGAACCCGGCCTTCCAGGGCGCTACCGGCGGCTTCGACAAGTTCACCTACGAGAACGCGGTGCGCAACCAGGGGTGGTCCACCACCCGCTTCGAGAGCCTGCTGCGCCGCGACCTGGTCCGCGACGATCTCGCCGCGTCCATCGTCGCCGGCGTGCGCCCGGTGCCGAAGAGCATGATCGACCGCCTGCATGCCTATCGCAGCGAACGGCGCGAGGCCGAGATCGCGGTGATCGAGGAGAAGGGGGAGATCGCGCCGCCCGACGAGGAAACGCTGAAGAAGTACCACGAGGCGAATGCGGCCCGTTTCACCGCCCCGGAGACGCGCGGTTTCTCCTACTTCATCATCGAGCCGAAGGACCTGACCGGCGAAATCGAGATCGCCGAGGCCGAGCTCCGCGAAGAGTATCAGGCGCGGCAGGCGAGCTATGGCGAGCCCGAGCGGCGGCAGGTGGAGCAGATCGTCTATCCCGACGAGGCATCCGCCGAGGCGGCATCGGCCAGGCTCAACGAGGGGGGCAGCTTCGCGGCGGTCGCCAAGGCGACCCGGAACATGGAAGCGGCCGATCTCTCGCTCGGCCTCCTCACCAAGGCGGAGCTGCCGCCGGAACTCGCCGACGCCGCCTTCGCGCTGCCGAAGGATGGCCTGTCCAAGCCGTTGAAGACGGGCTTCGGCTGGCACATCCTGCGCGTCACCGACATCAAGCCGGCCAGCGAGAAGACCTTCGAGGAAGTGAAGGACGAACTCGCGGCGGAACTCAAGCTGCAGCGCGCCGGCGACCTCCTCTATCGCGTCGGAACGCGGCTGCAGGACGAGATCGCCGGCGGGGGTTCGATCGAACAGGTCGCCGAGAAGGCCCGGGCGACGGTGCGCCGCGTCGCCGCGATGGACCGCGAGGGCCGGGGACCCGACGGGAAGGCGATCGCCGACCTGCCGCTCTATCGGGAGTTCCTGCGATCGGTCTGGGACGCGGCCCTGGGCGGCGAGCCGGAGCTGATCGAGATGGCGGAAGGCGCCTATCTGGTGGTCCGCGCGGAGGATGCCACCCCCGCCGCGCTGAAGCCCTTCGAGACCGTGCGGCCGGCGGTGATCGCCGCCTGGACCGCGGAGCAGCGGCGGGAGCGCGCCGAGGCGGCCGCCAAGGCGATGGCGGAAGCGCTCAAGGCCGGCGGCGATTTCGCGGCACTCGCGGCCCAGGCCGGATCTTCGCTCCGCACCAGCGGGTCGTTCCTGCGCGACGGGACGGGCGCGGACCGCGCGCTTGTCGGCGGCGGGCTCGCGGGCCTGCTTTTCGCGGCGAAGCCCGGCGAGGTGCTGAGCGGCCCCGCCGGCGACGGCGAATCGGCCGTGGTCGCCCGGCTGAAGAGCATCTCTCCCGCCGATCCCGCCGACGCCGCCACCCGCGAAAGGCTGGCCAACACGCTCGCCGCCGCCTATGCCGACGACCTCGCCCTGCTCTACCGGCAGGCGCTGGAAAAGGTCCATGGCGTCACCGTGAACCGCGCGAACGTCGATAAGGTCAATTGAGATCAGGGTATTTTCGCGCTTGAAACCCTGACTTCGCTGCGTATAGTCCGCGCCCTTACATAACTCCTTGCCGGCTTTCGGGCCGGCTAGGCCGCAAGTGCCGCATCCAGCGTCGCCCGGCCGCTAAGATCCGGAAGGAGATCCGATCAGATGGCGTTCTATGAGAACGTGTTCATCGTCCGTCAGGACGTGTCGGCCGGTCAGGTCGAAACCCTGGCTGCCGAACTCAGCGAGATCGTCAAGCAGCAGGGCGGCGAAGTGAAGAAGGTGGAGCCCTGGGGCGTCCGCAACCTTCCCTATCGCATCCGCAAGAACCGCAAGGGGCATTTCGTGCTCCTGAACGTCGACGGCCCGCCGGCGGCGATCGCGGAGTTGGAGCGCAACCAGCGCCTGCACGAGGATGTCATCCGCTTTCTGACCGTGAAGGTCGACAAGCTGGAGGAAGGCCCCTCCTCCATCCTCACCAACAAGGGCCGTGACCGCGACGACCGCCCGGGCGGCGGCGGCGGTGGCCGTCGTGAAGGCGGCTTCGGCGGCCGTGACGGTGGCGGCTTCCGCGGCGGCGATCGTGGGCCGCGCGAAGGCGGACCGCCGCGTAGCGACCGGGGCCCCCGCCCCGCCGAAGGCATGGAAGGCTGATCGATGAGCGACCTCGAAGCACCCGCGGCGCCCGGCGCCCGTCCTGCCGCCACCCGCCGCCCGTTCTTCCGGCGGCGGAAGACCTGCCCGTTCTCGGGCGCGAATGCCCCGAAGATCGACTACAAGGACGTGAAGCTGCTCCAGCGCTTCATCTCCGAACGGGGCAAGATCGTGCCGAGCCGCATTACCGCGGTCAGCGCGAAGAAGCAGCGCGAACTGGCCACGGCGATCAAGCGGGCGCGCCATCTGGCGCTGCTCCCTTACGCCGTAAAGTAAGGGACTGCCGGCTTATGGCCGGCGATTCCGCCCGTGCCCCGCGCCCTGCTGCTTGCCCTCGCCCTGGGGGGATTGAGCGCTCTAGCTCACGCAGCCGCGTTGCTGGGCGGGATGGGCGGCCTGATCCTCGCGCTCCTGGCCTCACTGCCTCTGTTCTTCGCGGGACTGACGGCGGGGCCGCCGGCGGCCCTGGTGGCGGCAGCCGGGGGAACGGTTGCGAGCCTTGCGCTCGGCCTCTGGCCGGCGGTGGGCTTCGCCATCCAGGTCGCGCTGGCGCCGGTGCTGCTGACACGGCGGGCGGTGCTGTTCCGCACCATGCCCGACGAGACGACCGAGTGGTATCCGGCCGGGCATCTGTTCGGATGGGTCGCGGGGATGGCGGCGGCGGGCCTCGCCGCGGCGCATCTGTGGTTCATGGGGGGCGACGCGTCCCTGGTGGCCACGCTGCAGACGGGCCTGCAGGCCTATCTGGAGGAGTTGCAGCGGCAGGGATTGTTCGTTCAGATGCAGATGTCGCAGTCGGATCTGGCTGCGATGGCCGGCACGATGGCGCGCCTGATCCCGGGCATCGCGGCGGCCTTCTGGATCATGATGATGGCCGGCAACGGCCTTCTCGCTCAGGGCCTGGCGCTGCGCTTCGGCAAGGCGATCCGGCCGGCGACGCCGCTTTCGGCGATGGAATTGCCGTCTTGGCTGGCGCTCGCTCTGGCGTTCTCGATCGGTCTCGCCTTCATCGGCGGGACCCTGGCGGAAATGGGCACGGGCCTCGCCATGGTCTTTGCCGTTCCGTTCCTGTTCCAGGGGTGCGCCGTCGTCCATGCGGCGGCACGGCTCACCGCTTTTCCGGGCCTCTTGCTCGGAGCGTTCTACGCGCTGCTCGTGGTGATCAGCGCGATGGTCATATTGGTCATCCTGCTCGGGTTGTTCGAGCAATGGATCAAGCTGCGCCGGCGGCTCAGAGGCCCCGGCGGTTGAGGAGGTACGGCAATGGAAGTCGTTCTGCTTGAACGGGTCGAGAAGCTCGGCCAGATGGGTGAAGTGGTCCGGGTCAAGGACGGCTATGCCCGCAATTACCTGCTGCCCCAGCGCAAGGCGCTGCGGGCGAACAAGGCCAACCTGGTCCAGTTCGAACAGCAGCGCGCCCAGCTCGAGGCCAACAACCTCGCGCAGCGCCAGGAAGCCGAAGGCGTCGCCGCCAAGATGCAGAACGTGTCGGTGACCGTTCTGCGGCAGGCGAGCGAGACCTCGGCCCTCTACGGCTCGGTCTCGACCCGTGACATCGCCGAGGCGCTGACCGCCGCCGGCTATTCCGTGGATCGCGCGCAGGTCCTGCTCGACCGGCCGATCAAGAGCCTCGGCGTCTACAAGGTGCGGGTCGGCTTGCACCCGGAAGTCTCGATCGAGGTGTCCGTGAACGTCGCGCGCTCCGCGGCGGAGGCGGAGATGCAGGCGGCAGGCATCGCGCCTGCGGCCGAGCAGTTCTTCGACGAGGAGGCCGAGGGCGTCGACGAGGACGAGGCGGCCGAGGAACAGGCGAGCTGAGGCGACGCCCGAATCCGGCAGAGTGATCCGATCCATCCCGCTCGGGAAGCAAGGGGAGATGTGAAGATGGCCCGTAAGAAGATCGCGCTTATCGGTGGCGGCAATATCGGCGGCACCCTCGCCCACCTGATCGGCCTGAAGGAACTGGGCGATGTCGTCATGTTCGACATCCTCGAAGGCCTGCCGCAGGGCAAGACGCTCGATCTCGCCCAGTCGGGCGCGGTCGAGGGTTTCAACGCCACGCTCGCCGGCACCAACAGCTACGAGGCCATCGCCGGCTCCGACGTCGTCATCGTGACCGCCGGCGTGCCGCGCAAGGCCGGGATGAGCCGCGACGATCTTCTCTCCATCAACATGAAGGTGATGCAGCAGGTGGGCGCGGGCATCGCCAAGTACTGCCCCGATGCCTTCGTCATCTGCATCACCAACCCGCTGGACGCGATGGTCTGGGTGCTGCGGCAGGTGACCAAGCAGCCGGCGCACAAGGTGGTCGGCATGGCGGGCGTGCTCGACAGCGCGCGGTTCCGCCATTTCCTGTCCGAAGAGTTCAAGGTTTCGGTCGAGGACGTCACCGCCTTCGTGCTCGGCGGCCATGGCGACGACATGGTGCCGCTCGTCCGCTACTCCACCGTCGCGGGCATCCCCCTGCCGGACCTGGTGAAGATGGGCTGGACCACGCAGGAGAAGCTCGACGCCATGGTGAAGCGCACCCGCGGCGGTGGCGGCGAGATCGTGGCGCTGCTGAAGACCGGCTCCGCCTTCTATGCCCCGGCTTCCTCGGCCATCGCGATGGCCGAGAGCTACCTTAAGGACAAGAAGCGCATCCTGCCGGCCGCCAGCTGGCTCTCCGGCCAGTACGGCTACAAGGACATCTATGTCGGTGTCCCGGTGGTGATCGGTGCCGGCGGTGTCGAGCGGGTGGTCGAGATCGAGCTGAACGCCGAGGAGAAGGCAATGCTCGAGAAGTCGGTCGCCTCGGTAAAGGGCCTGATCGACGCCTGCATCGCGATCGATCCCGCGATCGCGAAATAGCAGGGGTGCGGTTGCGAGTGCCGGTATGGCTGCTATAGGGTTCGCCCAAGTCCCACCGGCACGAATCCGCCGCCCGACCGGGCGGTCCTGACAGCGGAATCCCATGAACATCCACGAGTATCAGGCCAAAGCCCTGCTCGCGAAGTACGGTGTCGCCGTACCCCGCGGCCACGTCGCCTACACCGCCGATGAGGCTTTCGCCAAGTCGGCCGACCTGCCCGGTCCGGTCTGGGTGGTCAAGGCCCAGATCCACGCGGGTGGCCGCGGCAAGGGCGGCGGCGTGAAGCTGGCGAAGTCGCAGGCAGAGGTGAAGGACCTGGCCCAGAAGATGCTGGGCATGACGCTGGTCACCCACCAGACCGGCCCCGAGGGCAAGGAAGTCAAGCGCGTCTATGTCGAGGAAGGTTGCGACATCAAGCGCGAACTCTACCTCAGCATGCTGGTCGACCGGAACACCAGCCGCATCACCCTCATGGCCTCGACCGAAGGCGGCATGGACATCGAGGAAGTGGCCGCCAGCCATCCCGAGAAGATCATCCGCGTCGCCATCGACCCGATCTCGGGCCTGCAGGGTTTCCACGCGCGCAAGATCGCCTTCGCGCTCGGCCTGGAAGGCAAGCAGATCAACTCGGCGGTGAAGTTCCTGACCGCCATGTACCAGGCCTTCGTCGATCTCGACGTCTCGCTGCTCGAGATCAATCCGCTGGTCGTCACCGGCGCCGGCGCCGTGATCGCCCTCGACGCCAAGATGAACTTCGATGACAACGGTCTCTTCCGGCATCCCGAGATCGAGGCGCTGCGTGATCCCGACGAGGAGGATCCGGCCGAACTCGAAGCCGGCAAGCACGGCCTCAACTACATCAAGCTCGACGGCAATATCGGCTGCATGGTGAACGGTGCCGGCCTCGCCATGGCGACCATGGACATCGTGAAGCTGTACGGCGCGGCGCCGGCCAACTTCCTCGATGTCGGCGGCGGCGCCACCAAGGAACGCGTCACCACGGCCTTCAAGATCATCCTGGGCGACCCGAACGTAGAGGCGATCCTGGTCAACATCTTCGGCGGCATCATGCGCTGCGACGTGATCGCCGAAGGCGTCATCGCCGCCGCGCGCGAAGTGTCGCTGCAGGTTCCGCTGGTGGTCCGGCTCGAGGGCACCAACGTCGCTCTCGGCAAGAAAATCCTGGCCGAGAGCGGGTTGAAGATCACCTCGGCCGACAACCTCGCCGACGCCGCCCAGAAGGTGGTCAAGGCCGTGCAGGAGGCCGCGTAATGGCCGTACTGGTCAACTCCTCCACCAAGGTCATCTGCCAGGGCTTCACCGGCGCGCAGGGCACCTTCCATTCCGAGCAGGCGATCGCCTACGGGACCAAGATGGTCGGTGGCACCTCACCCGGAAAGGGCGGCAGCACCCATCTCGGCCTGCCCGTGTTCAACACGGTCGAAGAGGCGGTCGCGAAGACCGGGGCCACCGCTTCCGTGATCTACGTGCCGCCGCCCTTCGCGGCGGACGCCATCCTGGAAGCGATCGATGCCGAGATTCCGCTGATCGTGTGCATCACCGAGGGTATCCCGGTCATCGACATGATCCGGGTGAAGCGGACACTGGCGGGTTCGAAGTCGCGTCTGATCGGTCCGAACTGCCCCGGCGTGATCACGCCGGACGAATGCAAGATCGGCATCATGCCGGGACACATCCACAAGCGCGGCAAGATCGGCATCGTCTCGCGCTCGGGCACCCTCACCTATGAGGCGGTGGCCCAGACGACCGCCACCGGCCTCGGCCAGACCACCTGCATCGGCATCGGCGGCGACCCGGTGAACGGGACGAATTTCGTCGAATGCCTCGAGATGTTCCTGGCCGATCCCGAAACCCAGGGCATCATCATGATCGGCGAGATCGGCGGCGATGCCGAGGCCGATGGCGCGGCGCTGCTCAAGTCCTCCAAGGTGAAGAAGCCGACGGTCGGCTTCATCGCCGGCCGTACCGCCCCTCCCGGCCGCCGCATGGGCCATGCCGGCGCGGTCATCTCGGGCGGCAAGGACACCGCCGATTACAAGGTCGAAGCGATGCGCAGCGCCGGGATCACGGTGGCGGATTCGCCTGCGGCGCTTGGCGAGGCGATGTTAAGGATTATGAAAGGTTAAGAAGGGAACGTTCGGGGCGCGCTTCACGCGGGGGCAGCAGACAACCTAAAGGACGCGGCCAAGGGGCCGCGCTGGCAGACCATGACGAGCCCACTCGAGCTCACCCAATTCCTGTACGGCCCCAATAGCGGGTTCATCGAAGATCTGTACGCGAAGTACCAGGCCAGTCCGGCCTCGGTCGATCCCAGCTGGCAGGCGTTCTTCAGTGGCCTCGGCCCGGAGCAGCAGGCGCCGGCCGGTCCGTCGTGGGGCCTGAAGAACGGCTGGCATGCGCTGGAGGAAGACGGCCTCGCCGCCTTGCCGGACAAGGCGGCCAGACACGCCCAGAAGGCCGGTGTCGCCGATATCCGCGCCGCGGCGCTCGACACCATCCGCGCCTATATGCTGATCCGCGCCTATCGCATCCGCGGCCATCTGAAAGCCGACCTCGATCCGCTCGGCATCGACAAGATGGATCATCCCGAGCTCGACCCGGCGGCTTTCGGCTTCACCGAAGCCGACATGGACCGGCCGATCTTCATCGACGGCCTGATGGGCCTCGAGACGTCGACGATCCGCGAGATCCTGGTGCTGATGAAGCGCGCCTACTGCTCGACCATCGGGGTCGAGTACATGCACATCTACCATACCGAGCAGCGCGCCTGGATCCAGGCGCGGATCGAAGGCCGCGACAAGGAAGTGCAGTTCACGCCCGAGGGCAAGAAGGCGATCCTGCGCAAGCTGACGGAAGCGGAAGGTTTCGAGCGCTTCTGCCATGTGAAGTACACCGGCACCAAGCGCTTCGGCCTGGACGGTGGCGAGGCGCTGATCCCCGCCCTCGAGGCCGTGGTGAAGACCGGCGGCCAGCAGGGCGTGCGCGAGATCATCCTCGGCATGCCGCATCGCGGCCGGCTCAACGTGCTCACCACCTTCATGTCGAAGCCCTACCGGGCGATCTTCACCGAGTTCCAGGGCGCCTCCGCCAATCCGGACGATGTCGAGGGTTCGGGCGACGTGAAGTATCACCTCGGCACCTCGTCGGATCGCGAGTTCGATGGCAACAAGGTGCATCTGTCGCTGACCGCCAACCCCTCGCATCTGGAGGCGGTCGATCCGGTCTGCCTCGGCAAGGCGCGGGCGAAGCAGGCGCAGCTTCAGGATACCGAGCGCTCGCAGGTGCTGACCATGCTGATGCATGGCGATGCCGCCTTCGCCGGCCAGGGCCTGGTGGCGGAATGCTTCGCCTTGAGCGAGGTCCGCGGCTATCGCACCGGCGGCACCATCCACTTCATCGTCAACAACCAGATCGGCTTCACCACGGCGCCGCGCTTCTCGCGCTCTTCGCCCTATCCGACCGACGTGGCGAAGATGGTGCAGGCGCCGATCTTCCACGTGAACGGCGACGATCCGGAAGCCACCGTCCACATCACCAAGATCGCCACCGAGTTCCGCCAGCGCTTCAAGAAGGACGTGGTGGTGGACATGTTCTGCTACCGCCGCCACGGCCACAACGAGGGCGACGAGCCGGCCTTCACCCAGCCGCTGATGTATCGCCTGATCGCGAAGCAGAAGACGACCCGGCAGATCTATGCGGAAAAGCTGATCGCTGAAGGCCTGATCACCGCCGACGAGGCGGCGGCGATGCAGGCCGAGGTGAACGCGATCCTCGAGGCAGAGTTCGAGAACGCGAAGAGCTACAAGCCCAACAAGACCGACTGGCTGGAAGGCCGCTGGAGCGGCCTCGAGGTCGCCTCCAAGGGCAAGCGCGCCGGTGACACCGCCGTCTCCGCCGACGTGCTGAAGCAGGTGGGCTCGCGCCTCGTCACCGTGCCCGAGAACGTCAATCTGCACCGAACCATCCGCCGCCTGCTCGACCAGAAGGCGAAGATGTTCGAGACCGGCGAGGGCGTCGACTGGGCGACCGCCGAGGCCCTCGCCTTCGGCACCCTGGTGCTGGAAGGCAACCCGGTCCGCCTGTCCGGCCAGGATTCCGGCCGCGGCACCTTCTCCCAGCGCCACTCGGTCCTGGTCGACCAGGACACCGAAGACCGCTACGTGCCGCTCGAGAACATCTCGCCCGACCAGGCGAGTTTCGAGGTGCATGATTCGGTGCTGTCCGAGGCCGCCGTGCTCGGCTTCGAATACGGCTTCAGCCTGGCGGAACCGAAGGGCCTGACGCTCTGGGAAGCGCAGTTCGGTGACTTCGCCAACGGCGCCCAGGTCATCATCGACCAGTTCATCGCCTCGGCGGAGAGCAAGTGGCAGCGCATGTCGGGCCTCGTGCTGCTGCTGCCGCACGGCTACGAGGGTGCAGGGCCCGAGCATTCCTCGGCCAAGCTGGAGCGGTTCCTGCAGCTCTGCGCCGAAGACAACATGCAGGTCTGCAACCTGACCACGCCGGCCAACTACTTCCATGCGCTGCGCCGCCAGCTGCACCGGAAGTTCCGCAAGCCGCTCATCATCATGACGCCGAAGTCGCTGCTGCGGCACAAGCTGGCGGTGTCGAAGCTCTCCGAGATGGCCGACGGCTCGTCCTTCCACCGCGTGCTGTGGGACGACGTGAAGCCGAAGGACCCGAAGAAGATCAAGCGGGTGATCTTGTGCTCGGGCAAGGTCTATTACGACCTGTTCGAGGAGCGCGAGGCGCGCAAGCTCTCCGACACGCTGATCCTGCGGGTCGAGCAGCTCTATCCCTTCCCGGACGACGCGCTGATGCAGGAACTGGCGCCCTACGCCCATGCCGAACGCGTGGTCTGGTGCCAGGAAGAGCCCAAGAACATGGGCGCCTGGTTCTTCGTCGAGCCGGAGATCGAGCGCGTGCTGGCCACCGCCGGCTTCAAGAAGGCCAGGCGCGCCGTCTATGCCGGCCGCGCGGCGGCGGCCTCGCCCGCGACCGGCCAGCACAGCAAGCACGTCCAGCAGCAGAAGCGCCTCGTCGAGGAAGCCCTGATCGGCTGACCCGCGGCGCATAACGGATTTCGAGGAGAAAGCCCGCCATGGCGACGGAGATTCGCGTTCCCACGATGGGAGAGTCGGTGACCGAGGCGACGGTCGCGAAGTGGTTCAAGCAGCCGGGTGAAGCCGTGGCCGCCGACGAGCCGCTCTGCGAGCTCGAAACCGACAAGGTAACGCTCGAGGTGAATGCCCCGGCCGCCGGCGTGATGGGCGAGATCACCGCCGAAGCCGGCGCCGTGGTCGGCGTCGGCGCGCTGCTGGGCACGCTGGAAGCCGGCGGTGCCGCCGCCAAGGCCGCGCCGAAGCCGGCGGCTGCTCCCGCTCCCGCCCCGGCGGCCCCGAAACCTGCCCCTGCCGCCGCCGCAGCAGCGCCGGTCTTCCCGGCCGCCGCCAAGCTCGCCGCCGAGAAGGGCGTCGATACCGCCGCCGTCGCCGGGTCGGGCAAGGACGGCCGCGTCACCAAGGGCGACGTGCTGGCCGCCATGGACAATCTCGGCGCCAAGGCCCCGGCCGCGGCGAAGCCCGCCGCCCCCTCGGGCCCGCGCCCCTTCGCCGATCGCGAGGAGCGGGTGAAGATGAGCCGGCTCCGGCTCCGCATCGCCCAGCGCCTGAAGGAAGCGCAGAACACCGCCGCCATGCTGACCACCTTCAACGAGGTGGACATGACGGCGCTCTTGGCCGCCCGCAACGGCTATCGCGACGTGTTCGAGAAGAAGCACGGTGTGCGCCTCGGCTTCATGAGCTTCTTCGTCAAGGCCGCCATCGTGGCCCTGAAGGAGCTGCCGGCCGTCAACGGCGAGATCGACGGCGAGGACATCGTCTACAAGAACTACTATCACATCGGCGTCGCCGTCGGCACGCCGAACGGCCTGGTGGTGCCGGTGGTGCGCGATGCCGACAAGCTCGGCTTCGCGGAAGTGGAAAAGACCATCGGCGATTTCGGCCGCAAGGCCCGCGACGGCAAGCTCGGCCTCGACGACCTGCAGGGCGGCACCTTCACCATCTCGAACGGCGGCGTCTACGGCTCGCTGATGTCGACACCGATCCTGAACCCGCCGCAATCGGCCATCCTCGGCATGCACAAGATCCAGGACCGGCCGATGGTGATCGGCGGCAAGATCGAGGTCAGGCCGATGATGTATCTGGCGCTCTCCTACGATCACCGGATCATCGACGGCCGCGAGGCCGTCACCGCGCTGGTCCGCATCAAGGAATGCATCGAGGATCCGCAGCGGATCCTGCTCGACCTCTAGATTCCGGAGCTTCCCATGGCTGAGCAGAATTTCGACGTCGTCGTCATCGGCGCCGGCCCCGGCGGCTATGTCGCCGCCATCAAGGCGGCCCAGCTCGGCCTGAAGACGGCCTGCGTCGAGAAGGACAGGACGCTGGGCGGCACCTGCGTCAATGTCGGCTGCATCCCCTCGAAGGCACTGCTCCAGTCCTCACACCTGTTCGAGGAAGTCGGCCACGGCCTGAAGGCGCACGGCATCGAGGCGGCCGCACCGAAGCTCGACCTGCCCGTCATGCTGGCGCGGAAGGACAAGGTGGTGAAGTCCTCCACCGACGGCATCGAGTTCCTGTTCAAGAAGAACAAGGTCACCTGGGCCAAGGGCACGGGCCGCATCGCCGCCCCCGGCAAGGTCGAGGTGACCGGCGCCGACGGCAAGGTGGAAACGCTCACCACCAAGCACATCATCATCGCCACCGGCTCGGAAGTGACGCCGCTGCCCGGAGTGACGATCGACGAGCAGCGGATCATCTCCTCCACCGGCGCGCTCACGCTGCCCGAAGTGCCGAAGAAGCTGGTCGTCATCGGTGCGGGCGTCATCGGCCTCGAACTCGGCTCGGTCTGGCGGCGCCTGGGGGCCGAGGTCGAGGTGATCGAATTCCTCGACCGCGCGCTGCCCACCATGGACGGCGAGGTGTCGAAACAGATGCAGCGCATCCTGACCCGCCAGGGCTTCAAGTTCCGCCTCGGCGCCAAGGTCACCGGAGCGAAGGCCGACAAGAAGGGCGTGACCCTCACCGTCGAGCCGGCCAAGGGTGGTGCGGCGGAGACGCTGCAGGCGGACGTGGTGCTGGTCGCCATCGGCCGCCGCCCCTACACGGCGGGCCTCGGGCTGGAACAGGCCGGCGTCGTGATGGAACGCGGCAAGGTGAAGACCGATCACCATTTCCGCACCAACGTGCCCGGCATCTGGGCCATCGGCGACGTGATCGACGGCCCCATGCTGGCCCATAAGGGCGAGCACGAGGGCGTCGCCTGCGCGGAGATCATCGCCGGCCAGAAGCCGGTGGTGAACCACGATGTCATCCCCTCGGTCGTCTACACCTGGCCGGAAGTGGCGAGCGTGGGCCGGACCGAGGAAGAGCTGAAGACGGCCGGCGTCGCCTACCGCTCCGGCAAGTTCCCCTTCTCGGCCAACGGCCGCGCCCGGGCGAACGGCGATGCGGACGGCTTCGTGAAGATCCTGGCGGAAGAGAAGACCGACCGGCTGCTCGGCGCCCATATCATCGGGCCGCAGGCGGGCGAGTTGATCCACGAGATCGCCATCGGCATGGGCTTCGGCGCCTCGGCCGAGGATATCGGCCGCATCTGCCACGCCCACCCGACCCTCAGCGAAGCGGTGAAGGAAGCCGCGCTGATGGTGAACGGGATGCAGGTCAACTTCTGAAAGTCTTCAGACTCCCGCCCGCGGCAGCCACAGGCTGACCGTCGTCCCCCGGCCGATCTCGCTTTCGATGGCGAGGCGGCCGCCCTGCAGTTCCGCCAGCGCCTTGGAGATGGCGAGCCCCAGGCCCGAGCCGTGGGTGTTGCGCGTCATCGCGTTCGCCACCTGCTCGAAGGGGCGCGCCAGGCGCGGCAGGTCGGCGGCGGGAATGCCGATGCCGGTATCGGTGACGGCGATGCGGAACAGGGCCCCGTCGGCCTCCCCGCTCATCGTCACCCGGCCGCCATCCGGCGTGAACTTGATCGCGTTCGATACGAGGTTGAACAGGATCTGCCGGAAGGCGCGGCGGTCGGCACTCACCTTCAACGCCTCCGGCGAGATCGCGTTCTCGAGTTCGATGCGCTTCCTCGCCGCTTCCACATGCATCAGCCGGATCACGTCGTCGGCCACGCTCGCCGGCGCGATCTCCTCCAGCGAAAGGGCGAGCTTGCCGGTCTCGATCCGCGACATGTCCAGAACGTCGTTGATCAGCTCCAGCAGATGCAGGCCGCTCGAATGGATATCGGCCGCATACTCGCGGTACCGGTCGGAGCCCAAGGGTCCGTAGATCTCGTTCTTCAGCAGTTCCGAGAAGCCGATCACCGCGTTCAGCGGCGTGCGCAGCTCGTGGCTCATATTGGCGAGGAAGGAGGACTTCGCCCGGTTCGCCGCCTCCGCCAGTTCCTTCGCGTGGCGCAACTCCGCCTCGTGGCGGCGGTTCGCCGTCACGTCCGTGCGGATGCCCACCCACCCGCCGCCTTCGGTCGGGTAGTTGCGCATGACGATGGTGCGCCCGTCGGGCAGGGTCACCTCGTCGATCCAGGGCTCGTCACGGCGGCCGGCGAGGCCCTTGGTCAGTTCGGCCTGCTTGAAGTTCAGGCCGGCATTCTCCGACAGCGCGCGCATCTCGGTGATGTGCTTGCCGCGCAGGTCCCCCGCGTTCTCCAGATGCGGGAAGAACTCGACGAAGCTCTTGTTGTGCGCCACCAGCCGCCAGTCGGCGTCATAGACGACGAGGCCGTCGCCCAGCGCGTCGATGGCATTGCGCAGCAGCGTCTCGGCGGCGATCGCCCGCCGCTCGGTGGCGACCAGGTCGGTGATGTCGCGCCCCACGCCGCGATAGCCGGCGAACCGGCCCTTCTCGTCGTAGAACGGCCGGCCGCTCAGCGAGGCGACGCGCATCCGCCCATCGGTGAGGGGCACGGCGCAGCGGAAGTCCTCGAACGGCCGTCTTGCCCGAAGATCGGCATCATGCCGCTCCCAAGCCTCCAGGGTCGCGCTGTCGGCGATCGATTCGCGCCGGGTCAGCCCGCCGGCATTCTCCACATTGGCGAAGGCGAGGCCGTCCTGCCGGGGCGAAATGAAGGTGAAGCGCAGATCCGCGTTCTGTTCCCAAAACCAGTCCGAGGGCGCCAGCGAGAGGTCGCGGAACCGCGTCTCGGCCAGGATCGCCGCGCGTTCGGCGGCCAGGCGGCGCACCACGCCCGCGATGACGACCGCGACCACCTGCAGGATCTCCATCTCGCCGGCATCGAAGCCGCGGGTCGCATCGGCATCCTCGAAGCCGACGATGCCCCAGGTGTCGCGCTCCAGACGCACCGCCACCATTGCCACCGCGCCTTTCGACGGAAGCGCATGCTGGGCCAGCGAAGGCAGGGTTCCGAAAAGGCCGGTATAGGGCAGCATCGGCGCCAGTTCCGAGAACAGCGCCTCATGCCCGCCCTTCGGCCAGACGAAGGCGCGCGTCGCGTTCGCCGCCGCGGCCAGCCGGGGCAGTTCCTCGGCCAGCGCCCGGTCGAGGTCGGCCGTGACCGCCAGTGCCTCGGTGATCGAGCGCAAGGCGGCAAGAGTTGCCGCCAGGCTCAAACGCTCGCGCCCGGCGGTTTTGCCGGTGCTGGACTTTCTTTGAAGAACAGAACGCAATTCCGGCACCCGCGCCCAGCCTCCATCTGCCTGTTCCGCGCCTAGCGACCCGCCGAATCGGCAGCTTTCTGTGAATCCTGATATCCACGCGTTAGCGTGCCATCACAACAGAGAAAAGGTTAAAGCCCGATGAGTGTAGGGCCCGTCACAGGGAGGATGTTTCACGGCTGGGTGATCGTCGGCGCGGCCGGAACGGCAATGATGGTCATCTTCGGCATGGCCTACACTTTCGCCGCCTTCTTCCCCGCGTTGTCGTCTGAATTCGGCGCCACGCGGGGGCAGACCGCGATGGTCTTCTCGCTCGCCGGCTTCATCTATTTCGGCATCGGCGCCTTCTCCGGCATGCTGGCCGACCGAATCGGCCCGCGGCCGGTGATCCTGGCCGGTATCCTGCTCGTCGCCGCGGCGCTCGCCCTCACCGCCTTCGCGCGCGACCTCTGGCAGATCTATCTGCTTTACGGCCTGGGTCTGGGCATCGGCGTCGGCCTCGCCTACGTTCCCGCCATCGGCGCGGTGCAGCGATGGTTCGTGCGCGGCCGGGGCCTCGCCTCCGGGATCGCCGTTTCCGGCATCGGCCTCGGCACCATGCTGGCACCGCCGCTGGCCGGCGCGCTGATCGACCAGTACGGCTGGCGCGGGGCCTATCTCGGCCTTGCCGCGATCACCGCGGTGCTCGGCCTGTCGGCGGCCGCCCTCATGGAAGCTTCGCCCGCCGCCCGCGGCCTCGGGCCGGACGGCGACCCGCCGGACAGCCGCGCCGGAACCGCCGCCGCCGCGGGCGGCTACACCCTGAAGGAAGCGCTGGCCACGCCGGATTTCCGCCTCCTCTATGCCTCGGCCGTCCTCGGCGCCTTCGGGCTGTTCATCCCCTTCGTCCACCTCGCCGCCTATGCCCGCGACCAGGGATTGGGAGAGGCGGCCGCCGTCTGGCTGGTCGGCCTGATCGGCTTCGGCAGCCTGTTCGGCCGCTTCCTGATCGGGATCATCGCCGATCGGATCGGCCGCAAGCCGACCATGGCGCTCTGCTTCGCCGGCCTCGCCGTCATGATGATCGTCTGGTGGCAGTCGGTCAGCCTGCTTCCCCTGGCGCTCTTCGCGATCGTCTTCGGCACCTGCTACGGGGGGTTCGTCGCCCTGGCCCCGGCGATCGCCGCCGACCATTTCGGCGGCAAGGCGATCGGCGCCATCATCGGGGTGTACTATTCCTCCGTCGCCTTCGGCACGCTGCTCGGCCCCTCGGTGGCGGGCTATGCCTACGATGCCACCGGTTCGTATACCGCCGTCATCCTGGGCAGCGCGGGGCTGAACCTCCTCGCCTTCCTGATCGTCCTGCGCCTGCCGCCGCCCGGTCCGCCGCGCTGATCCTCAGCGGCCGGGGAAGGTCGGACTGCCCGGTGGCTGCTGCGGCATCATCGGGGGCTGCGGGGCCTGCGGCGTCGCCGGAATCGGATTGAAGAAGGGGCGGTCGGGAAAGCCCGGTTGGGCGGGCCCGGGGCCGGATCCCTCGATCCGGCGGTCGACCTCGGCGATGCCGATGAATCCGCCCCGGTCCGAGGGGGGCGCGCCGAAGATCTCGACGGCGGATGTCGAACTCGCCGCGCGACCGTATTGCCCCACCACCAGCAGGGTTCCGGTGGCGAGCGCCGAGGGCCGCATGTCCACGCTGCCCTCGAAGACGAAGACGTCGGTCATCCCGCCCGGATGGACGATGACGGCGAAGTCGGTCCCGCGCACCCCGATGGTGACCGAAGGCGTGACCAGCTGCACCCCCGTCTTCGCCATCCTGCCGCTGACATAGCGGAACCCCCCGCGCAGCAGCGCCAGCGAGACCGTCCCCTGCCCGCTGCGCGAATCATAGACATAGGCGTCCAGCAGCACGGTGCTGTCGGGCCCGACGCGGAAGATCGTATCGTCGACGAAGCGCATGCCCACGGCGGCATCGCTCGCGGTTTCGATCCGTTCGTCCTGCACCACGCCGCGGCGCAGCGCGATCATGGCACGGGCGCCGGCCGGCGGCGTGCCGAAGGCGGTCGAACGCACTTCCTCCACCGCGCCGATCCGCTGGGCCGCGACCGGGCCGGCGAAGGCGAGGCCGCAGGCCAGAATGAAAGCCAAGACGGACCAGCCCATGCGACTTCCTCCATACGGCGCCAGAACAGTCTAGCCGATGAGGCGTTGTTACCCCACAGGTCGTGATTGCCACACGGCTCGCTTGCACGCATCCTGATCCGTGAAGCTTAAGAGCGTGGTTCAACGACACCGATGCAGATCGAGAGCATTCCGCCGGATCCGCCTTCCGCATGGCATCCGAAGCTTCATCGCATCATCGGCTACTGGACCGGGCTGCGGCGGGAAGGCCGGCTGCCGGGGCGCCGCGATATCGACCCGGCCGCGGTCAAGGACCTGCTGCCGGGGCTCTGGATGCTGGACGTCCAGCGCGACCCCTTCCGGCTCAGATACCGCCTCGTCGGCACCCGGATCGTCGAGGCCATCGGCCAGGAACCGACCGGACGCTGGCTGGACGAGATCCACCCGCATGCGGCCCGCCTCGAAGGCTTCGTCGCCCGCTACCAGCGCGTCGCCGATACCGGTGTCCCCAGCCGGCGCCGCGGTACGGCCATGGTCTGGTCCCACAACGACTATCGCGAGATCGAGAACATCGTCCTGCCGCTGGCCAGCGACGGCCGGCTGATCGACACGCTCCTGATCCTCACCGTCCTGCACCGCCCCGACGGATCTTCCGTCTAGGACGTCGATTGCGGCCATGCCGCCGGGTGGCATGCCCATGCCGCCCGATCGTGATGATGGCGACATGAACTGATCGTGCGGGCGGACTATGCTGATGCGCGAATCAGAACAGGCCGGGGGAGGCGAACATGCGCCACAAGGGCAGTGATCAGGCTGCGGAACGGCTGGCGGCGGTGTCGACGCTGTTGCGCCAGCGCCTGGGCGCGGATGGCGACGCCGCCGCCGCCTTCGCCGATGCCTTCTTCGCCCGCGTCGCCGCGGACGACATTCTCTCCCGCCCGGTCGAGATGCTCTACGGCGCCGTCCTGAGCCTGTGGCGCTATGCGGGTTCGCGCACGCCCGGAGCCGCCCAGATCCGCTGCTTCAACCCGCGCGCCGATCGCGACGGCTGGGCCTGCCGGCACACCGTGGTCGAGATCGTCAACGACGACATGCCCTTCCTGGTCGATTCGGTCGCCATGGCGATTCAGGGCCTCGGGCTCGGCATCCACCTCCTCGTTCATCCCATCGTCCGCATCACCCGCGACGCCGCCGGCACCCGCATTCCCGCCGGCCCCGGGCTGCCGGAATCGCTGATGCATGTCGAGGTGGACGAACAGACCGATCCGGCCGTCCTCGCCCGGATCGGGCAGGCGGTTGCGGAAGCCCTCCTGGATGTCCGCGCCGCGGTCGGCGACTGGAAGGCGATGACCGCCCGCCTCGCCGAAACCGTTGCGGAATTCGAAGCAAATCCCCCACCGGTCGATGCCGATCAGGCGGCCGAATCGCTCGCGCTGCTGCGCTGGATGGCCGAGAACCACTTCACCTTCCTCGGCTTCCGCGACTACCTGCATTTCGGCGCGGGCGCCGAGGAGCCGATGCGCGTGGTCGAGGGCTCGGGCCTCGGCATCCTGCGCGATCCCGCCCGGCGCATCATGATCGGCCTGTCGGGATTCGATCCGCGCGCGCCGGTGGTCGCCCGCTTCCTCGGGCGCAAGGAGGCGCTGATCGTCACCAAGGCGAATGCCCGCTCGCTGGTGCATCGCCCGTCTCTCCTCGACTACATCGGGGTGCGGCGTTTCGATGCCGCCGGCAATGTGGTGGGCGAGCGCCGCTTCGTCGGCCTCTTCACCTCGTCGGCCTACAACCGCAGCCCGCGCGACATCCCGCTGCTTCGCCACAAGGTGCGCCGCGTCCTGGAACGCGCCGGCCTCGCTCCGCAGAGCCACGACGGCAAGGCGCTGCTCAACATCCTGGAGACCTATCCGCGCGACGAGCTGTTCCAGATCGGCGAGGAGGAGCTGACCGACACCGCGAACGGCATCCTGCTGCTGCATCAGCGGCCGCGCGTCGGCGTCTTCCCGCGGGTCGACGAGTTCGGCCGCTTCGTCTCCGTTCTCGTCTTCGTGCCGCGCGACCGCTACGACACCGGCATGCGCATCCGCTTCGGCAGCATCCTGGAGCGGGCCTATGGCGGTTCTCTGGTCTCCTTCACCACCCAGATCGGCGGCGACGATCCGCTGGCGCGCATCCAGTTCATGATCAACCTGGCCCCGGGAGAGCCGCCCCGGGTCGATATCGCCGATCTCGAAGCGCGTCTCGTCGCCGCCGCCCGCTCCTGGGCCGACGACCTGCAGTCGGCCCTGGTCGAAGCGCATGGCGAGGAAGCCGGAAACCGGTTGTTGAAGCGCTACCAGTCGGCCTTCCCGCTGTCCTACCGCGAACATGCCGATGTCAGCATCGCGGTCGCCGATATCGACCGCATGGAAGCGGCGGTCGCCTCGCCCTCGGGTCTCGGCGTCAACCTCTATCACCCGCTGGAAGCGGCATCGCGTGAGTTCCGCTTCAAGCTCTATCGCAAGGACGCGCCGGTACGCCTGTCGGACTGTCTGCCGATGCTGGAGCACATGGGCTTCAAGGTCCTGACCGAGGACCCCTCGGCCGTGCGGCCGGCCGAAGACGCGCCGGCGGTCTGGATCCACGATTTCCGCCTGGAAGCACCCCCCGGCGCCAGCGATGTCGCCCTGATCAAGGAAAAGCTGGAGACGGCTTTCGTTCAGGTCTGGACCGGCGGGCTGGAGGATGACGGGTTCAACCGCCTCGTCCTGCTGGCCGGCCTCGACTGGCGCGAGGTGACGGTGCTGCGCACCTATTGCAAGTACCTGCGCCAGGCCGGCATCGCCTTCAGCCAGGCCTATATCGAGGACGCCTTCGCCGCCAACCCGAAGCTCGCCCGCCTGCTGGTGGACCTGTTCCATGCCCTGTTCGATCCGGCCAGGGCCGAGGAATCCGATCGGCTGGTCACGGCGCTGGACGGCGAGATCGCCTCGGCGCTGGAAGCCGTGTCGAGCCTGGACGAGGACCGCATCCTGCGGCGCTTCCTGAACGCGATCACCGTCAGCCTGCGCACCAACTTCTATCAGCGCGACGAGAAGGGCGCCGCCCGCCCCGCGCTGTCGATCAAGCTCGACAGCCGCACCCTCGACGAACTGCCGCTGCCGCGCCCTTTCGTCGAGGTCTTCGTCTACAGCCCGCGGGTGGAGGCGGTGCATCTGCGCGGCGGCAAGGTCGCCCGCGGCGGCATCCGCTGGTCGGACCGGCGCGAGGATTTCCGCACCGAGGTCCTGGGGCTCCTCAAGGCCCAGATGGTGAAGAACGCCGTCATCGTTCCGGTGGGCGCCAAGGGCGGCTTCTTCCCCAAGCGCCCGCCGGTCGAGGAGGGCCGCGAGGCCGTGCAGGCGGATGCGGTCGAGAGCTACAAGACCTTCGTGCGCGCCCTTCTCGACATCGCCGACAACCGGGTGGGCGAGGCGATCGTGCCGCCCCCCGATGTCGTGCGCCGCGACGGCGATGATCCCTATCTGGTGGTCGCCGCCGACAAGGGCACGGCCACCTTCTCCGACATCGCCAACGGCATCTCCGTCGAACGCGGCTTCTGGCTGGGCGATGCCTTCGCCTCCGGCGGCTCCGCCGGCTACGACCACAAGAAGATGGGCATCACCGCGCGCGGCGCCTGGGAACTGGTGAAGCGGCACTTCCGCGAGATGGGTCGCGACACCCAGGCGGAGGATTTCACCGTGGTCGGCATCGGCGACATGTCGGGCGACGTCTTCGGCAACGGCATGCTGCTGTCGCCCCACATCCGCCTGCTCGCCGCCTTCGACCATCGCCACATCTTCCTGGATCCCGATCCCGATGCGGCCGCCTCCTTCGCCGAGAGGAAGCGGCTGTTCGATCTGCCCCGCTCCTCCTGGGCCGATTACGACCAGAAGCTGATCTCCGAAGGCGGCGCCGTCGTCGACCGCAAGGCGAAGTCGGTCAAACTGTCACCGCGGATCCGCGCCGCGCTCGGCATCGATGCCGACACCGTCACCCCGGTGGACCTGATGCGGGCGATCATCGGGGCCGAGGTCGACCTGTTCTGGAACGGCGGCATCGGCACCTATGTGAAGGCGAGCGCCGAAAGCCACGCCGAGGTGGGCGACCGCGCCAACGACGCCATCCGCATCGACGGCCGCGACCTCAAGGCCAAGGTGGTGGGCGAAGGCGGCAATCTCGGCTTCACCCAGCGCGGCCGGATCGAATACGCGCTGAAGGGCGGGCGCATCAACACCGACGCCATCGACAATTCCGCCGGTGTCGACTGTTCCGACCACGAGGTCAACATCAAGATCCTGATCGACGCCGTGGTGGCCGAGGGGGAACTCACGCCCAAGCAGCGCGAGCGCCTGCTGGCCGAGATGACCGACGAGGTGGGCGAACTGGTGCTGCGCGACAACTACCTGCAGGGCCAGGCGCTGTCGGTGGCCGAAAAGCAGGGCGCGGCCGGCATCCCCGCCCTCGGGCGGTTCATGCGCGGCCTGGAACGCCGGGGCAAGCTCGACCGCGCGGTCGAGTTCCTGCCCGACAACCCGACCATGGCGAAACGGCAGGCCGAGGGCCTCGGCCTCACCCGGCCGGAACTCGCCGTGCTGCTCGCCTATGCCAAGACCGCGCTCTACGACGCCTTCCTGGACAGCGACCTACCCGACGATCCCTATTTCAACTCCGACCTCACGCGCTATTTCCCGCGCCCCTTGCGCAAGCGCTTCCCCGAGGCGATCAACCGCCACCGCCTGCGGCGCGAGATCATCGCCACCAGCGTCGCCAACTCCATCGTCAACCGCGTCGGCATCACCTTCGTCGGCGAGATCCAGGACGAACTCGAGGCCGCCCCGGCCGAGATCGCCCGGGCCTATGTCGCCGCGCGCGAGATCTTCGGCCTGCGGCCGCTCTGGAACGCCCTCGAGGCGCTGGACGCCAAGGTGCCGGCGGCGGCCCAGATCGCCGTCCTCGACCGCACCGTCGACCTGCTCCGCCAGGCGACGCTCCGCCTGCTGGCCCGGCCCGAAGGACGCAGCGACATCGTCCGCACCGTGGCCGCCTACGGGCCCCGGGTGGCCGAGGTGCGCGCCGGCCTCGCCGGCATCCTCTCCGGAACCCTGGCCGAGGGCGTGCGCGGCACCGCGGCCACGCTCGAAGCCCAGGGGCTGCCGGCGGAGATGGCGGCCGATGTGGCCGCCTTCCCCGCTTTGGTGGAAGTCATCGACATCACCGACGCCGCCGCCGCCTCGGGGTCTGCGATCGGGCACACGGCGCGCATCCACTTCGCCGTCGGCGACACGCTCGGCCTCGACTGGCTGAAGCAGACGGCGCGGCTGACCGATACGCCGGACGCTTGGCAGCGCCTCGCGCTCAACGCCGCGGTGGACGAACTCGAGGGCCGCCACCGGACCCTCACCGCCGCCGTGCTTCGCGAAGCCGGCGGCCTCGACCCCGCCGCCGCCGTCGCCCGCTGGGCCGACCGCCAGGGCGCGGCCCTCGGCCGCCTCCGCCAGCTGGTCGGCGAACTGCGCACCGGCACCTCGGTCGACGCCGCCCGCCTCGCCATAGCAAACCGGGCGGTACGGGCGCTGGGGGCGTGATAGAAAGCGTGGTCATGGTGAAGGACGGGGGAATGCATGGCTGAGCCGACGGACCGCGGCCGGCTCGGCCGGTTCGGCTGGGCCATGTTCGACTGGTCGAATCAGCCCGTCTTCACCCTGATTTCCACCTTCATCTTCGCCCCCTATTTCACCGCGACGGTGGTGGGCGATTCGGTGCGCGGGCAGGAGCTCTGGGGCTATGGGCAGGGCGCCGCGGCGCTCGCGATCGCGGTTTTGAGCCCGATTCTGGGCGCCGTCGCCGACCAGACCGGCCCGCGCAAGCCCTGGATCGCGGCCTTTCAGCTGCTCTGCATCGCCGCTTCCGCGGCGCTGTGGTTCGCAACGCCCGCCGCCGCGCCCGACATCCTGTTGCTGACCCTGGTTCTGGTGGTGCTGCTCACCATCGGCGCCGAATGCTCGATCGTCTTCAACAACGCCATGCTCCCCGCCCTCGTCCCGCCCGAGCGGATCGGCCGGCTGTCCGGCTCGGCCTGGGCGCTCGGCTACATCGCCGGCCTCGCCACACTCGCCATCATGTTGCTGGGCTTCACTTTTCCGGACGAACCCTGGTTCGGGCTCGACAAGGAAACCCACGAGCACGCGCGCATCGTGGGCCCGCTCACCGCCGTCTGGATCACCCTGTTCGTGGCGCCGCTCTTCCTCTTCACCCCCGACCGGCCCAGGGCCCGGAAGCGCTTCGGCGCCGCGGCGCGGGACGGGCTGGCCGAACTGTTCGGCACGCTCCGGCGCCTGCCGCAGCACCGTAACATCGCCATCTTCCTGGCCGGCCGCATGGCCTCATACGACGGGCTGAACGCCCTCTTCGCCTTCGGCGGCATCTATGCCGCGGGCATTTTCGGCTGGAGCCTGACCGAAATCGGCGTCTTCGGCATCCTCCTCAACGTCGTCGCCTGCCTCGGCGCCTGGGTCGGCGGGCGGGCCGACGACCGCTTCGGCTCGAAAGTCACCATCCAGGTCGCCACATTGGGCCTGATGGTGGCGGCGCTCGGCATCGTCTCGATGACCCGCGACAGCATTCTGTTCGGCATCCCGGTGGACGGGCCGATGCCGGATGACGGCCTCTTCGCCAGCACCGCCGAGCGCGTGTTCCTGCTGTTCGGCATCTTCATCGGCGCCTGCGGCGGGCCGATGCAGGCGGCCAGCCGCACCATGGTGGCGCGGCTGTCGCCGCCGGAACTGCTGGGTGCCTTCTTCGGTCTGCATGCGCTGTCGGGCAAGGCCACGGCCTTCCTGGCGCCGCTGTCGATCGCGATCCTGACCGGCGCCTTCGCCAGCCAGCGCGTCGGCATCTCGGTGATCCTGGTCTTCCTGGTGGTCGGCTACCTGCTCACCAGCCTGGTGGTCGAACCCCGCCGGGTCAGCCGAGTCTGACCGCCGTCCCGGTGGCGGTGACCATCAGCATGCTGCCGTTCTGCCCCACCGTCTCGTAGTCGAGATCGACCCCGATGACCGCGTCGGCGCCGAGCTTCCGGGCGTCCTCGACCATTTCCCCGACGGCCGTCTCGCGCCCGTCGCGCAGCACGTTCTCATAGGCGCCCGCACGCCCGCCGACGATGTCGCGGATGGAGGCGAAGAGATCGCGGAAGACATTGGCACCCAGGATCGCCTGGCCGCTGACCAGGCCCAGATAGGCCACGATCTTCCGGCCATCGACCGAGGGCGTGGTGGTGACGATGAAGGGGTCGGTGGCGGGTGAACCGGACCAGGGGCTCGACATGGGCACGATCCTCGGGCTTTGCAGGGCGGGGCGTTGCCTCTATTAGCACGGCAAAGCGACAGCATCCCCGCATGACCTGGCTCGTCCTCATCGCTGCTTTCCTGATCCCGGCGGCAGGCCTCGGCCCGTTGCGCCGGCTGCTTGCCAGGCGCGCCATCCTCGACCGCCCGAACGAGCGCTCGAGCCACGACCGTCCCGTACCGAAGGGCGCCGGCCTCCTCGTCGTGCCGGCGGTCGCCCTCGGATGGTTCCTCACCGGGACCGTCCCCGTCGCCGTCATCGCGCTCGGAACCTGCCTCGCGGCGATCTCCTGGTTCGACGACCTGCGCGAACTGCCGGTGCTGCCGCGCTTTGCGGTGCAGGCGCTGGCGGTGGGGCTCGGCATCATCGTCCTGCCGGGTGACCTGCAGATGCTGCAGGGTCTGGCGCCGTTCTGGCTCGATCGCGCCCTCGCCTTCGTCGCCTGGCTGTGGTTCGTCAACCTGTTCAACTTCATGGACGGAATCGACGGAATCACAGGGACGGCCACGCTCGCCGCGGGTCTCGGCTTCGCCTTCCTGCCCTGGATCGCCGGCCCCAACCCGGCGGGCCTCGTGCTGGCCGCGGCGGCGGCGGGCTTCCTCCTCTGGAACTGGCCGCCGGCGCGCCTCTTTCTCGGCGATGTCGGCAGCATCGGCCTCGGCTATCTGATCGGCTGGCTGCTGCTCGGCCTCGCCGCCTCGGGACAGTGGATACCCGCACTCCTGCTCGCCGCCTACCACCTGGCCGACGCCACGCTGACGCTGCTGCTTCGCCTGTCGCGCGGCGAGGCGGTTTGGAAGCCCAGCCGGGCGCATTTCTACCAGCGCGGTGCGCGGGCGCTGGGCGGGCACCGGCCGGCGATGCTGCGAATCGGGCCCGTGCAGATGCTGCTCGCGGGCCTCGCCGTGGTCGCCGGAACATGGCCGCAAGCCGCCTTTCCGGCGCTTTTCGGCGGCGGCCTCGCCGTCGCTGCTCTGCTATGCTACTTCGCGACCGTAGCGCGAAAGATGCCTGATGCTGTTTGAGGAGTTGCGCCGACTGCGCGATCGTTTCGACCGCCGGGTCGCGACCGTGATGACGCATGACGTCGTCATGGCGGCGCTGGCCTTCGAACTGGCGATCTGGGCGGCGTATTTCCGGCTGGATCACCCGGTCGAGCCCATGGCCTACTGGCCCGGCACGGCCGGTTTCGCCGCCATCGCCTTCAGCGTCTTCCTGCTGACGGGCCTGTATCGCGGGCTGTGGCACTTCGCCTCGTTCCGCGATCTCGCCGCCATCGTGCGGGCGGTGACGCTGACCATTCTGGTCTTCCTCCCCGTCGCCTTTCTCACCACCCGGCTGTCGGACCTGCCACGTTCGGCACTGCTCCTGCTCTGGCCCATCCTGGTTCTGCTGCTGGCCGGCCCGCGCCTCCTCTACCGCGCCTACAAGGACGGCAACCTGCGGCTGGTGCTGGACCGCCGCCCGGGCGATCGAATCCCCATCCTCCTGGTCGGCGCCGATACCGGCACGGAGACATTCCTGCGGGCACAGAGCCGCCGGCAGGTGGTCAGCTATCGCGCCGTCGGCATCGTCGATCCGCGAGGGCGGCATCTGGGCCGCGACATCCACGGCGTGCGCGTGCTGGGCACCCTCAACGACCTGCCGGCCATCATCGAGCGGCTGCAGGCGCGCAGCCTGAAGCCGGAAAAGCTGGTCGTCACCACGCCGGGTCTGCGCGGCGAGGCGATGCGCAAGCTGCTGGACGAGGCGGACCGCTTCGGCCTGGCGCTGACCCGCATGCCGGCGGCGACCGAATTCGGCACCGGAGAGGCCGAGGTGCGGCCGATCGAGGTCGAGGACCTGCTGGGCCGGCCGCGGCGGGAACTGGATCGCGACGCCATGCGCAGCCTCGTCGCCGGCAGGCGGGTGCTGGTCACCGGCGCCGGCGGCACCATCGGGTCCGAACTCTGCCGGCAGATCGCGAGCCTGCTGCCCGCCCGGCTGGCGCTGATCGACAACGGCGAGCACAACCTCTACGCCATCGACCTGGAACTGTCTGAAGCCGCGCCGGACATTCCCCGGATCGCCCACCTGGCCGATGTCCGCGACAAGGCGCGCGTGCAGGCGATCTTCCAGGCCGAGCAGCCGGAGCTGATCTTCCACGCCGCCGCTTTCAAGCACGTCCCCCTGGTGGAGGAGAACCCGACCGAGGGCACGCTCTCGAACGTGCTCGGCACCCGCATCGTCGCCGACGCCGCCCACGAGGTGGGGGTGCGCGTCATGGTGCTGATCTCCACCGACAAGGCCGTCGCCCCGGTCAGTATCATGGGTGCCAGCAAGCGGGTCGCCGAACTCTACTGCCAGGCACTCGACCTGCGTGGCGCCACCCGCGGCGGCACGCGCTATGCCATCGTGCGCTTCGGCAACGTGCTGGGGTCCACCGGCTCCGTCGTGCCGCTGTTCCAGCGCCAGCTGGCGCGCGGCGGACCGCTCACCGTCACGCATCCCGATGCAACCCGATACTTCATGACGACGGGCGAGGCGGTGGAACTGACGCTCCTTGCCTCCTCCCTGGTGGAAGGCCAGGAGGAGCATGGCCGGGTCTTCGTCCTCGACATGGGTACGCCGGTCAGGATCACCGACCTCGCCCGGCAGATGATCCGTCTGGCCGGGAAGGTGCCGGAGAAGGAGATCCCGATCGTCTTCACCGGACTTCGCCCCGGCGAGAAGCTGCACGAGCGCCTGGAGGATACCGGCGAGCCGATCGACATGACGGCGATCGACGGCATCCTGCTGGCCAGCCCCCGCAGCATCGACCTGGGGCTGCTCGGCCCCATGATCGACCAAGTGGTGGCGACAGCCCGGGCCGGGCGGACGGAGGAGACGAAAGGACTCCTCCATCGCATCGTGCCGGGCTATACCGCCCCCACCACCGAGGCCCGGACAGCCGGCGCCCATTCCTGACCCCAGACGCCCCTTCCAGGTTCCGATGCCATGACCGACGCACGTCCCGTCCGCCGCGCCCTCGTTTCCGTTTCCGACAAGACCGGCCTGATCGAACTCGGCCGCTTCCTGGAGGGAAAGGGTGTGGAGATCCTGTCCACCGGCGGCTCGGCCAAGGCGCTTGCGGATGCCGGGGTGAAGGTGCGGGAAGTGGCCGACTACACCGGATTTCCGGAGATGCTGGACGGGCGGGTGAAGACGCTGCACCCGATGGTGCATGGCGGCCTGCTGGGGCGCCGCGACCTCGCCACCCACCGCGAGGCGATGGCGGCGCACGGGATCGGCGATATCGACCTTCTCTGCGTCAACCTCTACCCCTTCGAAGCCACCGTCGCGAAGGGTGCCGGCTTCGCCGAGACCATCGAGAACATCGACATCGGCGGCCCGGCGATGATCCGCTCGGCGGCCAAGAACCACGACGGCGTGGTGGTGGTGGTCGACCCGGCCGATTACGAGACGCTGAAGACCGAGATGGAGGCGCATGCCGGCGCCACGTCGCTGTCCTTCAGGAAGCGCCTCGCCGCCAAGGCCTATGCCCGCACCGGCGCCTATGACGCCGCCATCTCGACCTGGTTCGCCGGCCAGGTGGGCGAGGCTTTCCCCGAGCGGCTGGTGATCGCGGGCGAGCGGAAGGAACTGCTCCGCTATGGCGAGAATCCGCACCAGGATGCCGCCTACTACGCCGCCGCGCCCATGCGGGCCGGCGTCGCCACCGCGCGCCAGGTGCAGGGCAAGGCGCTCTCCTACAACAACCTGAACGACACCGATGCCGCCTTCGAGCTGGTGGCCGAGTTCGATCCGGCGGAAAGCGCGGCCGTCGCCATCATCAAGCACGCCAATCCCTGCGGCGTCGCCCGCGGCGCGACGCTGGCGGAAGCCTATGCCAAGGCGCTGGCCTGCGACCCGGTCAGCGCCTTCGGCGGCATCATCGCCATGAACGGCACGCTCGATGCGGAAGCGGCCGAGAAGATGGCGGCGATCTTCACCGAGGTGATCATCGCCCCCGACGCGACACCCGAGGCGCAGGCGATCGTGGCCCGGAAGAAGAACCTGCGCCTGCTGCTGACCGGCGGGTTGCCGGATCCGGCGGCCCCCGGCCTCGCCTTCAAGGCGCTTTCCTCCGGCTTCCTCGCCCAGTCGCGCGATGCCGGCCGCGTCGCCAAGGCCGAGCTGAAGGTCGTCACCAAGCGGACGCCGACAGCCCAGGAGCTGGAGGACCTGATCTTCGCCTTCCGGGTCGCCAAGCACGTGAAGTCGAACGCCATCGTCTACGTCAAGAACCTCGCCACCGTCGGCGTCGGCGCGGGGCAAATGAGCCGGGTCGATTCGGCCCGCATCGCCGCCCGCAAGGCCGAGGATGCAGCCATCGCCGCCGGCGAGACCGGCTCCTGGGCCAAGGGTTCGGTGGTCGCCTCGGACGCCTTCTTCCCCTTCGCCGACGGCCTGCTGGCCGCTGCCGAAGCGGGCGCCACGGCGGTCATCCAGCCCGGCGGGTCGATCCGCGACGACGAGGTGATCGCCGCCGCCGACCAGGCCGGCCTCGCCATGGTGCTGACCGGCATGCGCCACTTCCGGCACTGACCCTCGAAGGTTGCATTCCGGCCGGGCAGGAAACCGGCTAGAATTTGGGCAACCGAGGTTTAGGGACCGGACTCCAGAATGACGCTTGCGACCGCGGCGGCCCGCCGCGACGGGTCGGTCATCGGCCTTGTCGGCCTCGGCCATTTTCTCTCCCACTTCTACATATTCCTGCTGCCGCCGCTGTTTCCGGTGCTGAAGGAGAGCTTCGGCGTCTCCTACGTCGAACTCGGCCTGCTCATGACCGTCTTCAACGTGGTCTCCGGCATCACCCAGGCCCCGATGGGCTTCGCCGTCGACCGCTGGGGCGCCGGGCGCCTCCTGATCGCCGGCGTGGTGCTGGAAGCGGTCGCCTATCTCGGCATGGGCGTCTCGGGCTCCTACACGGCCATGCTGGTCCTGATGGCGGCCGCCGGCCTCGCCAATTCGATCTTCCATCCGGCCGACTACGCCATCCTCTCGGCCGCCGTGCGGCAGGACCGGATCGGCCGGGCCTTCTCTCTGCACACCTTCGCCGGCTTCCTCGGCAATGCGATCACCCCGGCGGCGGTCGTCCTTGTCGCCGGCCTGTTCGGCTGGCAGGCGGCGCTGATCGGTGCCGGCGTGATCGGCCTCGGCTCCGCGGTGCTGATGCTGCTGAACCGCGGCCTGCTCGAGGTCGCCGCCGATCCAGCGCCGCGGAGGCCGGGCCAGAAGCCCGGCGGCGGCAGCATGGCGCTTCTCTTCTCCTTTCCGATCCTGATGTGCTTCTGCTTCTACATCGCGCTGTCGATGTCACAGAGCGGGTTGTCGAGCTTCGGCCCCACGGCCTTCGTGCAGATGTACGGCGTCGGCCTGGAGGCGGCCGGCCTCCTGTTCACCGTCTTCGCCACCGGCAACGCGGTGGGCATCCTGGCCGGCGGCTGGATCGCCGATCGCACCAGCCGGCACGAGCGCGTCGCCGTCGCGGGCTTCGTCGCCACGGCGGCGATCATGCTGCTGATCGCCTTCGTACCCATGCAGATCACGGTGCTGGCGCCGCTTCTCGCCCTGGCCGGCCTGCTGTTCGGGCTGATCCTGCCCTCCCGCGACATGCTGGTGCGCGCCGCCGCGCCGCCGGATGCCGTGGGCCGGGTCTTCGGCTTCGTCTCCACCGGGCTCAACATCGGCTCGGCGATCACGCCCATCGCCATCGGCTGGGTGATGGACCAGGGCCGGCCGGAATGGCTGTTCCTGGTCGCCGCCGCCTTCATGATGGTGTCGATCGTGACCGTGATCGCGGCCCGGTCGGGCGGTTCCGTCACGCCTCCTTCCGCAAGGCCCATTTGACGATCGTCTGCTCGGGCTCGGTCGTCCCCGAGAGCACGATCTGCTCGGTCCGGCGCGGCACCGGGCCCTGGCCGAGATAGAGGCTCTCCTCCAGCGCGAGCGCCGCCCCGGCCACGCGGAAGCGATAGCCGGCACCGCCGTCGAGCCGCAGCAGCACCGCCCGGCCGTCGCCGGTGAGCGAGGCATGCACGCCGGGGTGGAGGTGGAAGCGGATGCTGAAGGCGCGTGCCTCGCCATGGCCGACGAGGCGATCCTCGCCCCGGATGTCGTCGCCAGACGCGTCGAGATAGAGCCTGCGGTGATGCATCAGGCCGTAGGGCGCGCGATAGCCGTCCTGGCTCGCCTCCAGCCAGACGCTGCCGGTGGCTTCCGAACGGATGGCGGTGACCACCGGCGCGCTCTGCCCGACCCGGCCATCCGCATCGAGCGGCAGGGCCGAGGCCTCGGCCACGTTCAGCACGTTGTGGGCGGCGCCGCCGCGCAGCAGGCGCGAGAGTTCGCCCTCCTTCTCCGACCCGCCGCAATTGACGAAGACGCGCTGGCGGCCGATCGACAGTTCGAAGGAGAGCGGCGCCGCATGCGAGAGGACGCCCGGACCGGCGACGCCGCAATCGACCAGCATGACGGCGCGCTTGGCCGCCAGCCGCTCGAAGCCGCCATGCGGGAGGCTGGCGGGCGGCTTGCCGCCGGCCTCGGCCTTGTCGAGGACGAAGGCGACGGCGAAGGCGCTCTCTTCGCGGCCGCCCTGGAAGAGGGCGAGCCCCCCGTCGCCATGGCGGAAGAAGCGCACCGCCGGGGCCAGCCGGTCGATGGCGTTGCGCAAGACCTCCGGCACCTCGCGCGCGGCCGCCTGCAGCGCCTCGCGGGCCACGACCAGATCGCGCAGCACGGCCAGATGCCGGGCCGGCTGGCGGGAGATGTGCGAGCCGTCGGGCAGGATCTGGGCGGCGATCTCGCGCGCCAGCATCCGCTCGCCCGCCCGCGCCGCCGCCGTACCGTCGGGCAGGGCGACGCCGGCCAGGATCAGGCCGGTGGCGACCGTAATGCGCGCCTCTCCCGCCGGTGCGAGGTCGGCCGACCAGCGCAGGTGGCGGGCATGCGCGCCGATCGAGGCCAGCAGGCCCGCGGTGAAGGCGGCGTCCGCCTCGTCCGTGAGGAATTCGACATGGCCGATGAAGGCGGCGAGCCGGCGCGCGGCGACGGCGGGTTCGGCCGCGACGCCGGTCCAGTGCGACTGCTCGGCCAGCCAGGAAGCGACCAGTCCGCGGGCGTGCCGGCGCGCCGCGTCCCCCCCTTCGGCGGCAAAATGCCTGAGCCAGGCGAAGCCGTGCAGTTCGGCGAGGAAGGCCCGCCCCACCCCGGAGGGGGTCCAGGGCGCCTGGCCCGGGGCGCGCACCTCGTCGCCGGCGAAGTGCCAGCGGCCCTGGAAAACGGCATTCGCCTCGGCCGCATCACCCGGCCAGGGATCCTTGGGCGCGAAGACCAGGTTGCGCGGCGGGTCGCGCTCCAGCACCCAGCGATAGAAGGGGCTCGCCCTGAGGGCGGCGGCGGCGAGGCGGGAGAGCGCCACCCTGTTCCGTCACCCGCCGGCGCGAAGCCGCGCGATATTGCCGGCATAGGCGGCCATGCCGCCGGTGAAGGAAGCCGTACCGGCAACCAGAACGTCGGCGCCGGCCTCGATCGCGAGCGGCGCGGTTTCGACGGTGATGCCGCCGTCGACCTCGAGGTCGATGTCACGGCCCGAAGCGTCGATCGCGGCGCGCAGCTTTCGGATCTTGTCGAGTTGCGAGGCGATGAAGGACTGTCCGCCGAACCCCGGGTTCACGCTCATCACCAGGACGAGGTCGACCATGTCGAGGACGGAGAGCGCCGCCTCGACCGGCGTGCCGGGGTTGAGCGAGACGCCGGCCTTCCTGCCCAGTGCCTTCACCGACTGCAGCGTCCGGTGCAGGTGGGGACCGGCCTCGGGGTGGACGGTGATGATGTCGGCGCCCGCCTCGGCGAAACCCTGCAGATAGGGATCGATCGGGGAGATCATCAGATGGACGTCGAAGACCTTCTTCGAATGCGGGCGAAGCGCCTTCACCACCGAGGGTCCGATGGTGATGTTGGGGACGAAATGCCCGTCCATCACGTCGACATGGATGTAGTCGGCGCCGGCGGCATCGATCGCCCGCACCTCCTCGCCCAGCCGGGCGAAATCGGCGGAGAGGATGGAGGGCGCGATTCGAACCGGTTTCCTCATGGCCACCCTGCTAACAGGTCGGGCAGGGGCGGACAAGGAAGGCGGCGAGTCGCAGGGCGGACAAATTTGTCCGCTTCGCCGCCGCGGCCGGAACTGGCCGCCGCGCTACTGGCGGACAAATTTGTCCGCCTGAGCGCCCCTCGGCCGCGCCCTGTCCGCGCCGCCGGGCATCAGGCAGCGCAAGACGACTGCCCCAGATATTCCTTAAGTTATTGATTCTAAAAGATATTATCAGATACCGGCGCATTTTCGGGCTGCCTAGCCCCGCCAATTCGAGCCAATTCGAGCCAATTCGCGCCGGAAGCCCGCCAGCTGGGGCCGACGCCGGACCAGCCGCCGCCAATGACGGCCAGTCTTCCCGCATCGATGCGGCGCGAGCCGGAGCCACGGAAGGCAAGCCCGGAACAACGCCGGCGATCGGGCGTGGGCACAGCCGGGGCCGGTGGCGGACAATTCCGTCCGCCCGCGACCACAAGAGAATCGGCTGCATGCGATGCTCCGTCAGCGACAAACCCCGCATATGGGGTCTGAGTTATTTGCTTCAAGAGGCATTTCTTGGCTCGATGAAACAATCTTCAAGCGCAAATCATCTGCCCCGGCCAGCGGGATCGGTCCGGCCGGCATAGGCCGCCGAGACCCCTCGCGAAAATGCCGCACGACGTACTATCATGATGTTCGAGACCGGTCCGCGCGTGGTGCGACCCCTGTCCGGAGTGATGGTCGGCCGCAGTGCAACAGGCACCGCCGCCGGGACGGCTTCTGGGGGGCTCGCATGGCAACCGAGCACGACGTTCTGGGCCTGATCGACCTGATCTACGCCGCCGCCTACGAGCCGGAGCGATGGCGCGACTATGCATTGGCGCTGCGCGACGCGGCCGAGGCGGACAGCGTTTCGCTCATCCTGCATTCGCTGCGCGAGCAGAACTCGGCCATCCTGACCGAGCTGACGACGACCGCCGGCGCGCAGGCGGCCTACGGCGCCCATTACTACAAGACCGATCGCTGGCGCATGGCCAGCCACGGCGTCGCCCGCGACGCCATCTGGCTGAGCCACGAGCAGATCGACGACAACGACTTCGCCGAGAGCGAGTTCTATCGCGACTTCCTGTGCGGCAACGGCACGCCGCTGTTCTATTTCGGGGGCGGCGCGATCGAAAGCGGCGCGCAGACCGAGATTGTCTGCGGCATCCTGCGCGAACGCCCGCGCGGGCCCTTCGGCGAGGACCACCGGCGCCTGATGGAAGCCCTGAAGCCGCACATGGCCCGGGCGATCCAGATCGACCGGCGCCTGCGCCACCTGCGGGCCGAACGCGACGTGGCCAGCGCGGCCGCCGAGGGCACCGGATTCGGCGTCGTGCTGCTGGATGCGCGCGGCGGCATCCTGTCGGCGAACGGCGCGGCGGCCGAGATTCTCGCCAGCGGCGACGGGCTGGCGGGTGGCGGGCGCCTCGCCGCGCTTCGCGGCGGCGACGATGCGCGCCTGCAGGCGGTGATCCGCGCCGCCATTGCCGGCCAGGGCGGATCGATGGCGCTGGAACGCTCGTCGGGCCGGCGCGCCTATTGGCTGCTGCTGGCCCCGGTTCCGGGCGGGGGCGGCCGTGATCTCACGGGCGGCGAGAACCCGGCGGCGATGGCGTTCATCACCGATCCGGAGCGCCGGCCGGTCATCGCCAGGGAAGCCCTGCAGGATCAATACGGTCTGACGCCGCAGGAGGCGCGGGTCGCCATCGGACTGGCCGAAGGCTCGAGCCTCGGCGCGACGGCCGCGCGGCTGGGGATCGCCCCGGCCACGGCGGAAACCCATCTGAAGCGGGCCATGCGCAAGCTTCGCGTCCACAACCGCGGCGCCCTGCTGACGCTGCTGCTGCGCAGCAGCGGGCCGGTGATCGCAGGGAGGTGAGTGGCCGCCGCTGGGGTCATGCACCCCGGACAGGCGGAATCTCAGCGCGGCGAGGCTGAGCGCGCCGCACGATTCGCGGCCGAACGGGGATAGGGGAAGACCACCCCGGCCCGCCGAACGGGGGCCGGGGTGGCTGAAAGCCCTCTCCGAAGGGGGGAAACGGAGAGGGCGCGAATTACGTCAGAACGGCGTACCGGAGATGCGCAGCTGCGGCTGGTCGTCGTTGCCGGCCAGGCGGACGACATCGCCGCGCATCAGGCCGATGTCGCTCAGCATATGGTCGTCCAGCTGGGCGAGGCGGGCATTGTCGCGGCGCACGCGGGCCTGATGCGCGAGGCGGCCGAAGAAGGCCGTGACGGCCGCGAGCGGGCCGGCCCGGTCATGGGCGGCGGAGACGGAAGCGGGGGCGGCGATCGAAGCGGACATGGATGGATCCTCCTGAAGATCCAGGGGCCGCTTGCGGGGCGGCGCGTCTGAGAGCCCAGATATGTGGCTTTTCGTTGAATAAGTAAAATCGATTGATATTCTCATAATGATAAGCATTTCATTGAGATCGGATCATGCGCCACCTCAATCTCGACCAGCTCTTCACGCTCCAGGCGGTGATCGAGCGGGGCAGTTTTTCCGCCGCCGCCAGGGACTTGAACCTGTCGCAGCCGGCGGTCAGCCAGCAGGTGAAGGAGCTGGAGGGCCGCCTGGGCGTGCCGCTGGTGGAAAGACTTGGTAAACGCGCCTTCGCGACCCCGGCGGGATCGGAGCTTCTGGAGCACGCCCGGCGCCTGATGGCGGAAGCGGAACTGGCGATGACCGCCATGCGCCGGCACAAGGACGGCTCGCTCGGCCTGGTACGGGTGGGCACCTCGACCGCAGTGAGCGTTTACTTACTTCCGCGCGTACTCGGCAACCTGCGGCGCACGCATCCGGGGCTGGAGGTCGATGTCGATGTCGGCACCGCGCATGCGGTGGTGCCGAGGATCGCCGAGAATCACCTCGACATCGGGCTGATCACGCTGCCGCTCAGCCCCTCCTACGTGCTGGAGGTGGAGCAGATCCGCGCCGATCCGATGATGGCGGTGGTGGCGCGCGGCGGCGCGGAGGACTGGCCGGAGCGGGTGACGGCCGCGTTCCTCAGCCGCCAGCAGCTCATCTTCAACGCGCCCGAGACGCAGATGCACCGCATCACCATGGACTGGTTCGCCGCCCACGACCTGCAGCCCAAGCCGGTCATGCAGCTCGGCAATTCGGAGGCGATCAAGGCCTTCGTGGCGGCGGGCCTCGGCGTCGCCATCCTGCCGATCGAGCGGCCCGACGACCCGCTCTTGATGGGCCGCACCACCTTCCGCGCCCTCGACCCGCCGCTGGAACGCAAGCTCGGCCTCGTCATGCGCCGCGACAAGGTGCTGACGCGGCCCCTCGCCGTGGTGAAGGAGGCGCTGATGACGTTGCGGTGGGGTGGGAGCTGGGGGTGAAGTGGTGCTCGCTGCCGCTGGCCAAGATTCTGACGGTGCTATATATCAACGGTGCATAGCGTTTGCTTCGATGAGAGCACCCATGGATACGGCTCGCCTTTTCTGGTCCGGTCGATCTCAAGCTGTCCGTCTGCCCAAGGCCTTCCGTTTCGACGGTGATCGCGTGCGCATCCGCAGGCGCGGCAGTGCGATTATTCTGGAGCCGATGGCAGAGGATTGGTCCTGGCTCGACAAAGTCGCCGGTGAATTCGACAGCGACATGATCGAAGCCGTGCAAGAGAAGCCGGTGGAGCAAGATCGCCCCGAACTGGACGCCCTGTTCGAGTAATGCGCTATCTGCTCGACACCAACGCAGTCATCGCGCTTTTGAAGGCAGCCCAGACACCGATCGGGCGCCGTATCCGCCAGACCAATCCCGGCGACGTTGGCATCTCGTCCATTGTCGCGCACGAGCTGTATTTTGGCGCATTCAAGAGCAATCGCGTCGAGCACAACGTCGCGCTGGTCGACAGCCTTCGCTTTCCCGTCGTTCCGTTCGATGAGGACGACGCGAAGCAATCCGGCGAAATCAGAGCAGTGTTGGCGGCGCTGGGAACGCCCATCGGCCCCTTCGACGTGCTGATCGCCGGGCAGGCGCGAGCCCGGAGCCTGATCCTGGTGACCCACAACACCCGTGAGTTCGGGCGCGTCCCTTCGCTTCGTATCGATGACTGGCTGACCTGAAACCCCAGCATCCTCTCGGCGTTGATTGCGAACCGGGACAGCAGGGCGTTCATGGCGGGAGATTGGCATTTCCGGGGCCGGAGCGCATGGAGGGCGTGGCGCCGGCCCTCATCCGCCCTTCGGGCACCTTCTCCCGGGGGGAGAAGGAAGAGGGCTCAGGCCCTGTAGGCCCGCATGAACACCCGCACCGCTTCGGCCACGTGTTCGTCCATCTCGGCCTCGGTCATCCGCACCGGGATGCCGCAGACGGCCTTGTAGTGAAAATGGCTCTTCACCAGGTCGCAGTAGTGGCAGGCGGCGCGCATCGGATCGCCGACGGAAAGGCGGCCGCGCGCGGCCTGGCTCGAGAGATAAGCGGCCATGCGGGCCTGGCCCAGGTCCTGGGTATTGGCGAAGAATTCCTCCACCAGTTCGGGCGCCTGGGCGCCCTCGGCGATGACGAGGCGGACGGCGGAGATCGCGTCCGGGCTCATGACGAGGCGCAGGAGCGCCTGGCCGAAGGTGTTCAGCGCCTGTTCGGTCGGCAGGTCGTCGATGCCGGGGCGGTCGAGGGTGCCGGTCGCCTGCTCGCAATGCTGCTTCACCAGCTCGCGGAAGAGGCCCGCCTTGGAACCGAAGAGTTCATAGAGGGTCTGGAGCGAGCCGCCGGAGCGCTTCACCACGTCGGAGAGCGAGGTGGCGGCATAACCCTTGGTCAGGAAAAGCTCGGCCGCGGCTTCCATGATCGCCTGCCGGCGCTGGTCGCGCCGGGTGGCCTTGAGGGGGGGATGGTCGAGGAGATCGCTCATTTTCATTTTTCTCGCTTGCCTCCCAATGTAATGTAATCTACATTACGTTCAAGCGCGGGATGAAGTGCCGGAAACCCTTCCGGTTCTCGGCTTCCGCAGCGGGCTTTGCCTGGGGGTGCGTCGATGCTGGTATCGCCGCTTTTTTTCGGCCTTCGCGGCCTTGATATATTCCGGATCGTTATAATAGCCGGGCCGATCGCGCTGGCGCTGACGGGCTGCATCGAGACCGCCGCCAATACACCGGTGCAGGAGCCGATCCGCCCCGTGCGCGCCGAAACCATCCGCTACCAGATCCCCCCGCAGGCCCTGACGCTCGCCGGCACCGTCGCCACACGCCAGGAAACCGCCCTCGCCTTCCGGGTGGCCGGCAAGGTGGTGTCGCGGAGCGTGGACGTCGGCCAGCGTGTCGTCGCGGGGCAGATCATCGCCGAACTGGACGCCGAGGACTACCGGCTTCAGCTGCGCTCGGTGCAGTCGCAGGTGCTGGCCGCCGAGGCCGACCTCGCCAAGGCCCGGGCCGACCTGATGCGCTATGAAGGCATCAAGGCGAGCCCGGCCTTCAACGCCGCCACCTACGACCAGCGGCGGATGTCGGCCGACATGGCCTCCGCCCGCCTGTCCCAGCTGCGCAACCAGCTGCAGCTGGCGCAGAACCAGCTGGGCTATGCGGCGCTCCGCGCCGAGGTGGCCGGCGTGGTGACCCAAGCGCCGGTGGAGGCCGGGCAGACCGTCGCCGCCGGGCAGACCATCGTCAAGGTCGCGCGGACGGCCGACAAGGAAGTGGTGGTGGCGGTGCCGGAGCAGCGCATCCCGGACCTCCGCTCGGCCGGAACGGTCTCGGTCTCGCTCTGGGCCGTGCCTGACCGTCGCTACGAGGCGAAGCTGCGCGAACTGTCGCCCACCGCCGATCCGGCCTTGCGCACCTTCACCGCGCGGTTCGCCATCGAGAATGCCGACGATGCCGTTCAGCTCGGCATGACGGCGACGCTCCAACTCGCGGCCGGCAGCCCGCAGCCGGTGGCCGCGCTGCCGCTGTCGGCGCTGTTCCAGAAGAACGGCGGGCCGGCGCTGTGGGTGGTCGATCCGCAGACCGGCGCGCTGACCCTGAAGCCGGTCATCGTCGCCGCCTATCACGAGAGCGCCGTCCTGATCGCGAGCGGCGTCGAGGCGGGCGAGATGGTGGTGACCGCAGGCGTGCACAAGCTCGACCAGGCTCTCCGCGTGCGCATCCTGGGGGCGGCGCGGTCGTGAAGAGCCTGAACCTCTCGCGCCTGGCGCTGCAGCATCAGACGCTGGTGCTGTTCTTCATCCTGCTGTTCGGGGTGGCGGGCACCTGGTCGTATCTGAAGCTCGGCCGGGCCGAGGACCCGCCCTTCACCATCAAGGTGATGGTGATCTCGACCCAGTGGCCGGGCGCGACGGCGCGCGAGGTGGAGCAGCAGGTGACCGACAAGCTGGAGAAGGTGCTCCAGCAGGTGCCCCATTACGATTTCTCCACCAGCTATTCGCGGCCCGGGGAGAGCGTGATCAAGCTGGTGCTGCAGGACACCACGCCGCCGGGCGCGGTGCCGGACGCCTGGTACCAGGTGCGGAAGAAGATCGGCGACATCCGCGGCACGCTCCCGCAAGGCGCGATCGGGCCCTTCTTCAACGACGAGTTCGGCGACGTCTACGGCAGCATCTATGCCTTCTCCGGCGAGGGCTTCAGCCCGGCGCAGCTGAAGACCTATGTCGAGGATGCGCGCCAGCGGCTGCTGTCGGTCAAGCATGTGTCGAAAGTGGACCTCGTGGGGGCGCAGAAGGAGCGCGTCTGGGTCGAGTTCAGCCACAAGAAGCTCGCCGCCATGGGCCTCACCGCCCAGCAGATCTTCGAGATCCTGCAGCGCCAGAACGCCATGTCCGCGGCGGGCACGGTGGAGACGCCCTCGGCCCGCATTCCGCTTCGCATCGAGACCGACCTCGACCGAGCCGAGCAGATCCGCGCGCTGCCACTGGTGGTGGACGGCAAGACGATCGGGATCGGCGACGTGGCCGACATCCGCCGCGGCTACGAGGATCCGGCCACCTTCCTGATGCGCTTCAACGGCAAGCCCGTGATCGGCCTCGCCGTCTCCATGCGCCGGGACGGCAACAACCTCGAGCTGGGCCAGGCGCTGGCCGCCGAGATGGCGAAGATCAAGGCGGAGCTGCCGATCGGGATCGAGGTGGAGCAGGTCGCCGACCAGCCGCAGGTGGTGGAGCACTCCATCTCCGGCTTCGTCAAGGTGCTGGCCGAGGCGCTCGGCATCGTCCTGATCGTGAGCTTCATCAGCCTCGGATTCCGCACCGGCATCGTGGTCGCGCTGTCGGTGCCGCTCGTCCTCGCCATCACCTTCATGGCGATGGACATCATCGGCATCAACCTGCACCGCATCTCGCTCGGCGCGCTGATCATCGCGCTGGGACTGCTGGTGGACGACGCCATCATCGCCATCGAGATGATGGTGCTGAAGCTGGAGGAAGGCTTCAGCCGCATGGAGGCCGCCTCCTTCGCCTATACCTCGACCGCCTTCCCGATGCTGACGGGGACGCTGGTGACGGCCGCGGGCTTCGTGCCCGTGGGCTTCGCGAAGTCGGCGGCCGGCGAATACACCAACGCCATCTTCTGGGTGGTCGGCATCGCGCTGATGGTGTCCTGGATCGTGGCGGTGATCTTCACGCCCTATCTCGGCTACAAGCTGCTGCCCGAGTTCAAGAAGAGCGGGGGCCATCACGAAGCGCATTCGGGCCGGGTCTACCGCATCGTGCGCGCGGTGGTGACCTGGTGCGTCACCTGGCGCAAGAGCGTGATCATCGCCACGGTGATGATCTTCGTCGCCGCCATGGCGGGCTTCCGCTTCATCCCCAACCAGTTCTTCCCGACCTCGACCCGCCCCGAGCTGTTCGTCGACCTGCGGCTGGCCGAAGGCTCGTCCATCCAGGCGACCAACGCGGCCATGCAGCGGCTGGAGAAGATCCTCGCCGGCGACGAGGACGTGGCGCATTTCGCCACCTATGTGGGCGGCAATTCGCCCCGCTTCTATCTGCCGATGAACCCGGACAACCCGCTGCCGAACTTCGCGCAGGCCGTGGTCATGACCAAGGGGCTGGAGCCGCGCGAGCGCGTGCTGGAGCGGCTGAACCACGTGCTGGCCAACGACGACGCCTTCGTCGAGCTGCGCGGGCGCGTGACCCGGCTGGAGAACGGCCCGCCCGTCGGCTATCCGCTGCAGTTCCGCGTGGTCGGCAAGGACCCGGCGGAGATCCGCCGGATCGCCGACGAGGTCAGGACGGTGATGCGTGCCAATCCGGATGCGCGCAACGTCAACCTGGAATGGAACGAGCTTTCGAAGTCGGTCGGCCTCGAGATCGATCATGCGAAGGCGCGGGCGCTCGGCCTCACCCCCTCCGACCTCGCGCAGACGCTGAACACGATCCTGAGCGGGCTGGTGGTGACACAGTATCGCGAGGGCACCGAACTGATCGACGTGATCGCGCGCGCCGTGCCGGAGGAGCGCCTCAGCCTCGTCGACCTCGCCTCGATCAACATCCGCACGGCGACCGGCGGCAACGTCCCGCTCGACCAGGTGGCGCACATCAATTACGGGCTCGAGGAACCGATCCTGTGGCGGCGCAACCGCGAGACGCAGATGACGGTGCGCGCCGACATCCGCGACGGCGTGCAGGCGCCGCCGGTCAGCGCGGCCATCGATGCGGCGCTGGGCCCCGTGCGCGCCAAGCTGCCCGACGGCTATCGCGTCGATGTCGGCGGCGCGGCCGAGGAATCGAAGAAGGGGCAGAGTTCCATCAACGCCATGATGCCGGTGATGGTGCTCCTGATGCTGGTCTTCCTGATGATCCAGCTGCAGAGCTTCCAGCGCCTGTTCATGGTGGTGGTGACGGCGCCGCTCGGCCTCATCGGCGTGGCCGCGGCGCTGCTCGCATTCAACCAGCCGATCGGCTTCGTCGCCACGCTCGGCATCATCGCGCTGGCCGGGATGATCATGCGCAACTCCGTCATCCTGGTGGACCAGATCGACCAGGACATCGGGGCCGGCCAGGCGCCGTGGGACGCCATCATCGGCGCCACCGTGCGCCGCGCGCGTCCCATCGCGCTGACCGCGGCCGCGGCGATCCTCGCCATGATCCCGCTGTCGCGCGACGTGTTCTGGGGTCCGATGGCGGTTGCCATCATGGGCGGCCTCGCCGTCGCCACGCTGCTGACGCTGATGTTCCTGCCGGCGCTCTATGCGGCCTGGTTCCGGGTGAAGCGGCCGGGAACGGTGCCGGCCGCGGAGCCGCTGCATGCCGCGGGACTGTCGCCGATGCCGGCGGAATAGCCGCGGTCCGGCAAAGCGGTCACGCGAGATGACCGCGCGTCGTCGAGAGTAGGCGTAGTGGTGGCCGGGGGGCGCCGTCGAGAAGGAGGTGTTGGTGATGATCCTGCCTGAACTCCCCCAGCATGCGGCCGAGGCCGCCGGCCGCGCCCATCACGGTGTCCTCGGCACGGTGATCGCCGTGGTGGCGGTGGTGGCGACGCTGGCCGTGCTCGCCCTTGCCGAACCCTCGGACCAGCGGGTTCCGATCCAGGTGATGCCGCCGCCGGGCCACGTGCCGGAGAGCGCCCTGTGCGAGCCGGATGGCACCTTCTGCGAGCCGGACTACCTGCTGCCGCCGGCCCGCAGCGGATCCTCGGGCAAGCTGCCCGAGGGATTGCTGTCGGGCCGCACCACGCCGGCCGGATGAGCGGAGCCGCGGCCATGAACGCGATCGTCCCGCCTTTGGCGGCCACCGGCTTGCAGCGTTTCGGCCTGTTCGCCACCCCGCTCGTCCAGGGCAGCCTGCCGCAGGCAGAGATGCTGAACGGCGCACTGCGCGAACTGATCCTGGCCGAGGAAACCCGCCGCCCGCCGATGCGCGTATCCGTCGCCGGCGGATGGCAGTCGGATCTCGATTTCGGCGACTGGGCGGGCCCCGCCGGACGGCAGGTGCTGCGGGCGATGCTGGACGTGGTGAAGCGCCTGACCAAGGCGCGGCGCGGCGTCGAGGTCACGCCCTCATGGCGGCTCTACGCCTGGGCCAATGTGATCCGCCGCGGACATTTCAATCACGCGCATGCGCATCCGGGGAACTTCTGGTCGGCGGTCTACTATGTCGACGACGGCGGCTGTGCCGGACGGCCGGAGCTCGGCGGGGAGATCGAGTTCTTCGACCCGCGCGGGCCGGCACCGGCGATGTACAACCCGCTGGTCGCGACGACGACACCGGATGGCGAGGCGGCCGGCGCCTCGGTTAAGATCACGCCGGCGGCGGGCAGCTTCATCGTCTTCCCGGCCTATCTGACCCATGCCGTGAGCCCCTACCTGGGTGACGGTACGCGCATCTCGATTGCGATGAATTTCGCCCTAGATGAGGAGCGGGGACGGCCGGTCGCGGGGCTCACCTGAGATCACGAGACCGTGCCCCGGCCATCCAGGCAGGCGCCCGGAACGTAAGAGCGTCATCAACCGTTGCAGCACACAGACGGCGCGGCCTGTCCGCCGCCCGAGGAATTGGATATTTCGATGAACGAAGCACCTTCCTACGTCATCGCGGCGCTGAGCCGCAGCCGCCCGGGCCTCGTGGCGGTCGCCATCGCGGCGATCGTGGGCATCGCCTCGATGGGCGCCGTCTTCGCGCGCATCGTCGACCCGGCGCCCCGCTCCTCCGCACCCGCCGTCATCCTGCCGTCGCAGGAAAGGGACTGTTCCATGGCGGAATTCGAATGCGCCTGGGACCCGGCCTTTGAGCGCGAACCGACCCTGCAACCGCCTCTGTCATGAGGGGTCAGGATTCCAGCCGAGCGCCGCACGCATGGCTGGTTTAAGGAGCGGTTAAGGCAACGGGCGCTATCTGCCCGCCATGCGCAGCCTCGACTCCACCCATAGCGAACCCTTCGCCCTGCCCGCCCCAATCGGGGACGCGCTGGAGCGGAGCCATATCGGCTTCTACGATCTGCTGCTCGGCGGGCTGACCGGCCTTGCCGTGCTAGCCGCCGTGTCCGTCGGCATCGCCAAGCCGACGCCGGCGCGCGAGGTACCGGTGCTGAAGACGGCCAACCAGCCGATCGATTGCCCGCTGGCCGACCTCTCCTGCGCCTATGCGCCGGGCGCGGTCATGACCGGCGCCGGCTTCTGAGCGTCCGCTAGCGCGCCAGTGCCTTGCGACCGCCATAGGCGGCCATCGAGCCGAGCGCCTCTTCGATCCGGATCAGCTGGTTGTATTTCGCCGTGCGGTCCGCACGCGCCAGCGAGCCGGTCTTGATCTGCCCGCAATTCGTCGCCACAGCGAGATCGGCGATGGTCGAATCCTCGGTCTCGCCCGAACGGTGCGACATCACGGCGCGATAGCCGCTGCGGTGCGCGAGTTCCACCGCCTCCAGAGTTTCGCTGAGCGTGCCGATCTGGTTCACCTTGATCAGGATGGCGTTCGCCGTGCCCCGGGCGATCCCATCGGCCAGGCGCTTCGGATTGGTCACGAAGAGGTCGTCTCCGACGAGTTGGACCTTGCCGCCGATCGCATCGGTCAACGCCTTCCAGCCGTCCCAGTCGTCCTCGGCCATGCCGTCCTCGATCGACAGGATGGGATATTTCGAGGTGAGGTCGGCATAGAACTTCACCATGGCGCCGGCGTCGCGCACCACGCCCTCGCCTTCGAAATGATACTTGCCGTCGCGGTAGAGTTCGGTCGACGCCGTGTCGAGCGCGAGCGCGATATCCTCGCCCGGGCGATAGCCCGCCGCCTCGATCGACTTCATGACGAAGTCGAGCGCCTCGGTGGTCGACTTCAGGTTCGGCGCGAAGCCGCCCTCGTCGCCCACGTTGGTGCTGTGCCCGGCATCCGACAGCCGCTTCTTCAGCGTGTGGAAGACTTCCGAGCCCATGCGCACGGCATCCGCCAGCGTCGGTGCCGCCACCGGCATGATCATGAACTCCTGCACGTCGATCGGGTTGTCGGCATGCGCGCCGCCGTTGACGATGTTCATCATCGGGACGGGCAGCACATGCGCATTGGCCCCGCCGACGTAGCGCCAGAGCGGCTGGTCGAGTTCGATCGCCGCCGCCTTCGCGGTCGCCATCGAGACGCCGAGAATGGCGTTGGCGCCGAGGCGGCCCTTGTTCGCCGTGCCGTCGAGGTCGATCAGCGTCTTGTCGAGGGCCAGCTGCTCGCTCGCCTCTCTCCCTGAGAGCGCATCGAAGATCTCGCCGTTCACCGCATCGACCGCGGCGCGTACGCCCTTGCCGAGATAGCGCTTCTTGTCGCCGTCGCGCTTTTCCACCGCCTCATGCGCGCCCGTGGAGGCGCCCGAGGGCACCGCCGCCCGGCCCACCGCCCCGCTTTCCAGGATCACATCCACCTCCACGGTGGGGTTGCCCCGGCTGTCCAGGATCTCGCGGGCCTTGATGTCGATGATGGCGCTCATGGGACGGCATACTCCTGCTTGTCGGCGCCCGGAGGGATAGCGGGAGGCGATGACGGGAGCAAGTCAGGCGAGCGCGAGGCGGCTGAGCGCCACCACGGCGACGCCGGAGAGAGCCGCCAACACATCGTTCCCGAACAGTCTCATCACGCCCAGGATGGCGCCCAGGCCGAGCAATTCCGGCACCCGGCCGGAGATCGCCGCGGGCGCGACGATACCGATCATCACCCCGATCGGGATGGCGCGCAGTCCCGCTTCCAGCCTTGGCGTCACGGTGACGAAGCGCATGAGGACGAAGCCGCCGGCCCGGCAGAAGAACGAGGCCGCGGCCATGGCGAGGAGCGCGCCCAGGAATTCAGGCGCGATCGACATGCGCGACATATCCGACGGTAGCCGAGGCAAGCCCGGCGGCGACGATGACCCAGCCACCGGAAAGCACGAGGCCGAGGCCGATGGCGACGGCGGCGGCAATGATGGCGGGCAGAAGGTCGCTTCGCCCCTTCCACATGGCGAGCGCCATGGCGGCGGAGAAGGCGACCAGCATGAAGTCGAGGCCGAGCGCGGCCGGATCGCTGACCAGCCGGCCGCCCAGGTGGCCGCCGAGCGTGCCGAGGCACCAGGGGATGAACATGGCAAGGCCGGAGCCCAGCACGAAGCCCGCATCGTCGTTGCCCGCGGCCTCCTCCTTCAGGGACATGGCCCAGTTGGCATCGCCCAGGAAGAAAAGTGAGGGATATGCCTGCACCGCGCTGAGATTTCCCATCCAGGGCCTGAGGGCGGCGCCATAGAGGATGTAGCGGGCATTCATCATGATGATCGCCAGGACGACCGGCAGGATATGGCCCGCGCCCGACCAGGACTGCAGCGCGGCGATCTGGGCCGAGCCGGAATAGATACCGGCACTCATCAGCACCGCCTCCAGCGTGCTGAGCTTCGCCTCAGCCGCCAGCACGCCGAAGACCAGCGCATAGACGATGATGCCCGGTGCCAGCGGCTGAGCCATCAGGAAGCCGCGGCGGATGCCGGGAAGGGTGAAGGGCGGGGTGCGGAGCATCGGCTCTATCTAACCTGTAATCCGGTTAGTATAGTCGGGGTTCCGGATACGCTGTCAACGCCGAGCCCGCGATGCCCAACCCCTCCTATGCGGATCGCCCTCCGAAGCTGATCGCCGGTGCTCTCGCGCTCGACTTCCTCAACACGGTGGAATGGCGTGGCGATCCCGGCGCCGAGGGCGAGCGGCTGGTCGACCATGGCGAGCTGGTGCTGTGGAGCCTCGCCGCCGGGACCATCGACGCGGCTGCAGCAAAAGCCCTGACCGTGCAGGCGAGGCGCGATCCCGACGGTGCCGCGCGGGCGCTCGACCTCGCCCTGGCCCTCCGCAGCGAATTGGATGCCGCCTTCGGCTTCGCCGCGAAGGCATCGCGGCGCTTGCCGCTGCTGGATGGACTCCTGCGCGACGCGCCGGCCATCGGGCACCTCGCCCATCGTCAAGGCCGCTCGATCTGGACCACCGGGCGCTTCCCCGACCTGCGGCTGCCGCTGGTCCCCATCGCGATCAGTGCCGCGAGCCTGCTGGTGGCGAAGGAGCGCGCGCAGGCAAAGAGCTGCGGCGACGCCCGCTGCGGCTGGGTCTTCCTCGACGAAACGCCGCGGCAGACGCGCGTGTGGTGCTCGATGGAAGACTGCGGCAATCGCGCCAAGGCCCGCGCGCATTACGCGCGGCGGCGTGCCTCCTGACTCCTCCCTCAGCTTTGCTGGGGGAGGCTGGGTGGGGGCGGTGACGCATTGACCGGTGTTGCCTGTGTGGCACCGCCCCCACCCCGACCCCTCCCCCACGCTTCGCGCGAGGGAGGGAGTTAATTGCCCTTGGCCAGCCGGTCGAAGGCGACCAAACGCTCCAGCAGTTCCGGCATGTCCTTCAGCGGCACCATATTGGGGCCGTCGGAGGGGGCGGTTTCCGGGTCCTGGTGGGTTTCGATGAAGACCGCCGCCACGCCGACCGCCACCGCGGCGCGGGCGAGCACGGGGACGAAGCGGCGCTCGCCACCGGAGGTGGTGCCCTGGCCGCCCGGCTGCTGCACCGAATGGGTGGCGTCGAACACCACCGGGCAGCCGGTCTCGGCCAGGATGGGCAGCGCCCGCATGTCGGAGACGAGCGTGTTGTAGCCGAAGGAGACGCCGCGCTCGCACAAGAGCACGTTCTGGTTTCCGCAGGCATCGAACTTGTCGACGATGTTCTTCGCATCCCAGGGGGCCATGAACTGGCCCTTCTTCACGTTCACCGTCTTTCCCGTCTCGGCCGCCGCGACCAGGAGATCGGTCTGCCGCGAGAGAAAGGCCGGGATCTGCAGGATGTCGACCACATCGGCGACCGGCTGGCACTGCTCGGCGGTGTGGACGTCGGTCAGCACGGCCAGCCCGGTCGCGTCCTTCACCGCCTGGAAGACCGGCAGCGCGGCATCGAGGCCGATGCCGCGGTTGGAACGGATGGAGGAGCGGTTCGCCTTGTCGAAGGAGGTCTTGTAGACGAGGGAAAGGCCGAGCTTGCCCGTCATCTCCTTCAGCGCGCCGGCCATGTCGAGCGCGTGCTGGCGGCTTTCCATGGCGCAAGGGCCGGCGATCAGCACGAAAGGCAGGTCGTTGCCGAAGGTGACGGAACCCGCCTTCACATGCCGGGGGATGACGGGGGCGCCCATCAGACCAGCCGCGACTGGGTGACCGCCGCCGCGATGAAGGAGGCGAAGAGCGGGTGTGGCTCGAAGGGCTTCGACTTCAGTTCCGGATGGTACTGCACGCCGACGAACCACGGATGCGAGGGCAGTTCGACGATCTCGGGCAGCAGGTCGTCGGGCGACATGCCGGAGAAGACCATGCCCTTCCTCTCGAGGTCGGAGCGATAGGCGGTGTTCACCTCGTAGCGGTGGCGGTGCCGCTCCTCGATCCAGTTCGAGTTGTAGATCGCCGCCGCGCGGCTGCCGGACGTCAGCTTCGCCGGATAGGCGCCGAGGCGCATGGTACCGCCGAGGTCGCCCGCCAGGTTGCGCTGTTCGAGCTGGTTGCCCTGCATCCATTCGGTCATCAGGCCGACGACCGGTTCCTCGGTCGGGCCGAATTCGGTGGAGGACGCGGTCCTTACGCCGACCAGGTTGCGCACCGCCTCGATCACCGCCATCTGCATGCCGAAGCAGATACCGAAATAGGGAATGTTCTGCTCGCGCGCGAAGGTGACGGCGCGGATCTTTCCCTCCGAGCCGCGTTCGCCGAAACCGCCCGGCACCAGGATGCCGTGCACGCCTTCGAGGTGGTAGTTCACCATCTCCTCGCTGCGCTCGAAGATCTCGGATTCGACCCATTCGAGTTCGACGCGCACGTTGTTGGCGATGCCGCCATGCGCCAGCGCCTCGGCCAGCGACTTGTAGGCGTCCTTCAGCACCGTGTATTTGCCGACGATGGCGATCTTCACCTGGCCTTCGGGCGCCACCACGCGCTGGACGATCGTCTCCCAGCGCGACAGGTCGGGCTCCCCACCATCGGGCATGCCGAAGTGCTCGAGCACCTGCGCATCCATTCCCGCCTCGTGATAGCGGATCGGCGCCTCGTAGATCGTCTCCACGTCGAGGGCGGGCACCACGGCGGCGATCGGCACGTTGCAGAACAGCGCGATCTTGCGCCGGTCGCCCTCGGGGATCGGCCGGTCGCACCGGCAGAGCAGCATGTCGGGCTGGATGCCGAGCGCCTGCAGTTCCTTCACCGAATGCTGGGTGGGCTTGGTCTTGAGCTCGCCCGCGGCGGCGATATAGGGAATCAGCGTGACGTGGGCGAACATCGCCCGCTCGTCGCCGAGTTCGATCCCGAGCTGGCGGACCGCCTCGAGGAAGGGCAGGCTTTCGATATCGCCCACCGTGCCGCCCACCTCGACCATGACGAAATCATGGCCCTCCGTTTCCGAGAGCACGAACTCCTTGATGGCGTCGGTGATATGGGGGATCACCTGGACGGTGGCGCCGAGATAGTCGCCGCGGCGCTCGCGCGCGATCACCTGCTGGTAGATGCGCCCCGTCGTCACATTGTCGCTGCGCTTGCCCGGAACGCCGGTGAAGCGTTCGTAATGGCCGAGGTCGAGGTCGGTCTCCGCACCGTCATCGGTGACGAAAACCTCGCCGTGCTGATACGGCGACATGGTGCCCGGATCGACATTGATATAGGGGTCGAGCTTGCGCAGACGCACCTTGTAGCCGCGCGCCTGCAGGAGCGCGCCGAGTGCGGCCGCAGCCAACCCCTTGCCGAGTGAGGAAACCACGCCGCCGGTTATGAAGATGAACCGCGTCATGGGCTTTCACCCTATCCGATTCGCAAGGGAAACAGAAGGCCGGCCGCTCGCGCGGCAGCCGTGCGGAGAATGCCGGGCGGTTACTGCGACTTCGGGACGGCGGGCGCCGCCGGGACTGCCGGTGCTTCGGTCTGCGCCGGGGTATCGACGATCGAGGACGGCTTGCGGTGCGTGCCGGCCATCAGCGCCAGGATGATCGAGGTGGCGAAAAAAGCCGCCGCCAGGAAGCCGGTGGTACGGGTGAGCAGGTTCGCGGTGCCGCGGATCGACATGAATCCGCCACCGCCACCGCCGCCGCCGATGCCGAGCGCGCCGCCTTCGGACTTCTGCATGAGAACGACGCCGACCATCGCGACGGCGATCAGGATGTGAATGACCAGGACAACGGTAATCATGGGAAACCTCGCGAACCGGCGGCTTCTACACGATCGGCCGGCGGATCGCCAGCGCTCGATGGTCCGCTGAAATCCGATCGTTATTTCAGATGGTTAGCACAACGCCACGGGGCAAGGATCAATGGAGGGCGGTATGAGCCGCTCATCCCGCGGCCTCGACGATCGGCCAGAAATCCGCAGCCTTCAGGCTGGCGCCGCCGACCAGCGCGCCGTCGACATTCTCCGTTCCCAGGATCTCCTTGGCGTTGGAGGGCTTTACCGAGCCGCCATAGAGGATCCGGAAAGCGGCGGCATCGGCGAAGCGGGCGGTCAGGTCGGCGCGGATCCGGGCGTGCATGGCGGCGATATCGTCATTGGTGGGCGTCCGCCCGGTACCGATGGCCCAGACGGGCTCGTAGGCGATCACGGTCGCGGCCGCGGTGGCGGCATCGGGGACCGATCCGGCAAGCTGCCCGCTCACGATGTCGAGGGCCCGGCCGGCATCGCGCTCGGCCAGCGTCTCGCCCACGCAGACGATGGCGACGAGTCCGGCGCGGTGGGCGGCCTCCGCCTTGGCACGGACCAGGGCGTCGGTCTCGCCGTGATCAGCGCGGCGCTCGGAATGGCCGACGATCACATGGGTGGCGCCCGCGTCGCGGAGCATCTCGGCCGAAATGTCGCCGGTATGCGCGCCGGAGGCCTTCGGATGGCAGTCCTGGCCGCCGAGACCGATGCTGCCGCGCACGAAGGCGGCGAGCAGCGTCGCGGGCGGACAGACCACCACCTCGCAGGCCGGGGCAGCGGCCTCGACATGACCCGAGAGCGCCTTCAATTCGGCGAGGCCGGCGGCGAGCAGGCCGTTCATCTTCCAGTTGCCTGCAATCAGGCGGCGCGGGCGGCTGGTCATCGGGGTGCTACCTTCCAGTAAAGTCGCCGGTGGGGCGGGGATACTAACCGCCGGCCCCGGAAATGGGAGGATGGATGTCGGTGCCGATCGAGTTCTGGTTCGATTTCGCCAGCCCCTATGCACGGATCAGCGCGGCCAGGATCGAGGGGCTGACCCGCGGGAAGCCGGTCGCACTCAGCTGGCGGCCGTTCCTGATCGGACCACTGCTGGCGAAGCGACCCGGCCAGGCCTCCCCCTTCCAGAACGCGCCTCCGGCCCAGGCGCGCTATCGGCGGCGGGACGTGGAGCGGCTGTGCCTGGACGAGGGCCTGCCGCTCGTCTGGCCATCCACCTATCCGCGCGGCAGCCTGCTCGCCACCCGGGTCGCCATCATCGGCGCCGCCCAGGGCTGGTGCCCGGCCTTCGCCCGCGCGGTGTTCGAGGCGAATTTCGCGGCAGACCGCGACATCGCGGCCGAGCCTGTGGTGTCCGACATCCTGACGGCGCTCGGCCTGCCCGCCGAGGCCCTGATCGCCGAGGCGGCGAGCGAGCCGGTGAAGCAGCGGCTCAAGGACGCTGTGGCGGAAGCGGAAAGGCGCGGCCTGTTCGGCACGCCGAGCTTCATGGTCGGGGAGGAACTGTTCTGGGGCAACGACCGGCTGGAGCAGGCCATCGCCTGGGCTACATCGTATCCAGCAGCATCATGATGCCGAAGCCGGCGAAGAGGGCGGCGGTCGCACCTTCGGCGAATCCCGGCCGGTGGGTTTCCGGGATGATTTCGTCCGAGACGACGAACAGCATGGCCCCGGCGGCGAAGGCGAGCGCCCAGGGCAGGATGACCGGCCCGACCGCCACCGCGCCCGCCCCGGCGACGCCGCCGAGGAACTCGAGCAGGCCCGTGCCCGCGGCGATCAGGAAGGCGAAGAGACGCGAGTAGCCGAGGCCGGTCAGCGCCACCGCCACCGAAAGACCTTCCGGCAGGTTCTGCAGGCCGATGCCGAGCGTGACGCCGAGGGCAGTCTGCGGATCCTGCGATGCGGCACCGACGCCGACCGAGAGCCCTTCGGGGAAATTGTGGATGGCGATGGCGATGACGAAGAGCCAGATGCGCGACACGCGACCGGGATCCACCCCTTCCGGGCCCTTCTCGAAATGCTCGTGCGGCAGGAGGGCGTGGATCAGGGCGATGGCGCCGCCGCCGGCAAAGAGGGCCGCGATCACCGAGAGGCCGGCCCAGGCGCCGTCGGGCATGATCCGCCGTGCCTCGTCCAGCGCGGGCAACAGCAGCGAGAAGACGGTCGCCGCCAGCATGACCCCGGCCGCGAAGGCGAGCAGGAGGTTGTTCACCCTGGCGCTCATGCCGCGCAGCAGGAAGACCGGGAGCGCGCCGAGGGCAGTCGCCCCGCTGCCCGCGATGGCGGCGGCGAGCACCCCGTTCGCGAAGGCCGACATTTCGAACATGGCGCCCTATATCCTCGGTAGTCGCATCTTGTGGGAGTGAGTGCAGCCATGGCGCACAGCACCGACCTTCGCATCGAAACCGATTCGCTCGGTCCCGTCGAGGTGGCAGCCGACCGCTACTGGGGCGCGCAGACCGAACGCTCGCGCCGGAATTTCAGGATCGGCACCGAGCGGATGCCGGAACCCCTCATCCGCGCACTCGGCCTGGTGAAGAAGGCGGCGGCCCTCGCCAACATGGAACTCGGCGCGCTGGAGAGGACGCTGGGGGAAGCGATCACGAGGGCTGCGGGCGAGGTGGCAGAGGGCAGCCTGTCCGAGCATTTTCCGCTGGTCGTCTGGCAGACCGGGTCGGGCACCCAGACCAACATGAACGTGAACGAAGTGATCGCCAACCGGGCGAACGAGGCGCTCGGCTCACCGCGCGGCGCGAAATCGCCGGTCCACCCGAACGATCACGTCAACATGGGGCAGTCGTCGAACGACAGCTTTCCCACCGCCATGCATGTGGCGGCGGTGGCTGAGATCACAGGCCGGCTGATGCCGGCGCTGCGGCACCTGCAGGCGATCCTGGATGTGAAGGCGGCCGCCTTCGCCGACCTCGTGAAGATCGGCCGCACCCATCTGCAGGATGCGACGCCACTGACGCTGGGGCAGGAAATCTCCGGCTGGGCCCGGCAGGTGCAGAACGGCATCGAGCGGCTGCGAAGCACGCTCCCGCGCCTGCTGGAAGTGGCGCAGGGCGGCACCGCGGTGGGCACGGGGCTGAACGCCAGGCGGGGTTTCGCCGAGGCCTTCGCCCGCCATCTCGCCGAATTGTCAGGGCAGCCGTTCCGGCCGGCGGAGAACTTCTTCGAGGCGCTGGCCGCGCATGATGCCATCGTCGAAGCCTCCGGCCAGTTGAACGTCCTGGCGGTGAGCCTCAACAAGATCGCCAACGACGTTCGCCTTCTCGCCTCCGGCCCGCGCTCGGGCCTGGGCGAGCTGGACCTGCCCGAGAACGAGCCCGGCAGTTCCATCATGCCGGGCAAGGTGAACCCGACGCAGGCCGAAGCGGTGACGATGGTGGCGGCGCAGGTGATGGGCAACCACACCGCCATAACCTTCGCCGGCGCCAACGGGCACCTGGAGTTGAACGTGTTCAAACCGGTGCTGATCCAGAACCTGCTGCAGTCCATCCGCCTGCTGGCGGACGCATCGGTCAGCTTCGCCGACAATTGTCTGGAGGGGATGGAACCCAACCGCGAGCGGATCGCGCAGAACCTGGAGCGTTCGCTGATGCTCGTGACGGCGCTCAATGCCCATATCGGCTACGAGAAGGCCGCCAAGATCGCCCAGACCGCGCATCGCGACGGCAGCACGCTGAAGGAAGCGGCGGCAAAGCTCGGCTTCGTCGCCCCGGCGGATTTCGATCGCTGGGTGCGCCCGGAAGCGATGACACGGCCGGGCTAGATCGGGTTCTGGTCCAGCCAGGCCACCCAATCGGCCAGCGCCTTCTCGAAGGGCCAGGCCGACTGGAATCCGGTGTCGCGGGTGAAGCGTTCGACGCTCATGGGCTTGCGTTCGCCGAAGCCGAAATAGTCGATGCTCGCCGTCTCGCCGGCCTCCGCCAGCCGCCAGCGGAACGCCGGATAGACATGGGTGAGTGCGGCACACCAGTCGGCGACCGAGAAGGTCCTGCCGGCGCTCACGTGATAGACGGGCTCGCGGAGCTTCGGCGCCTGCAGCAGCGCCCGCAGCGCATTGCCGACATCGGCGCCATACATCCAGTCGCGCAAGCCCGCTCCGGGCAGGGTGACCGCCTGCCCGGCCCGCGCGGCGAGCGTCACCTGAAAGATCGGGCTCAAGGTATCGCGCACGCCGGTGTCTCGCTCGAACCGGCCGTAGATGGAGGTGAGCCGCGCGATATGCAGGCCGAGGCCCCAGAGCTCGGCCAGCCTGAGCGCGGTGCGCTCGGCGGCGAACTTGGTGATCGAATACATGGTCTGCGGATTGGGCTGGGTCATGACTTCGTCCAACACCTCCCCGAGGAAGGCGTTCGGGCCGTAGACCGCGTTCGAACTGACCACGATGACGCGTGCGGCCTTCACCTCGCGCGCTGCCCGCAGCACGGCGATGGTCCCGAGCAGGTTGGTCTCGACGACACCTTCCGGATCGGAGAGGTCGCGGTCGCGGCCGGCGGTGATGGTGGCGCCGTGCACCACCTCGGTGACCGCGTGCCGACTCATCGCCTCGAGCAGGGCGGGGGTGTCGCGGATATCCGCGGCGAGCGGTACGGCCGTGCCCGGCCCGCGCGACCAGGCGTGATTGCAGAAGGCGGGTGGCGGGTGGCGGTCGACCGCGACGACGGTGCGCCCGGCCCGCACCAGGGCTTCGGTCAGCGCCGCGCCGACCAGGCCGCAGGCGCCGGTCACCAGGACGGCGCCGCTCACGCGCGATCCCTCAGGCGGCGGCCGGATTGGGCGCTGCCGTGGCCGCGAAACGCGCGTTGCGATACCCGGCCACCGTGACGGGCGGATATTTCGGCGGCCGGTCTGGGCCCTGGCAGGTCGGCACGCATTCGATCACCGCGTCGTAGTTGGGGGCGACGAAATAGGCGATCGAGAGCCGGTCGGTGCCGGGTCGCCCATCGGCCGGGTTCGCCACCCGGTGCAGGGTGGAGATGAAGCGGTCGTTGGTCCAGCGCATCAGGAGATCGCCGATATTCACTATGAAGCCGTCGTCGACGACCGGCGCGGCATGCCAGCGGCCGGCGAGGTCGCGTACCTCGAGACCACCCTCCGCCCGCTCGTTCTTCAGGATGGTCAGCATGCCGAGATCGGTATGCGCGCCGGCGCGCAGCTGGCCGGGCCGGGGCGCCTCCCGCTGGGCGGGGTAGTACAGCGCGCGCAGCATGCTGCAATGCCTGTCGATGTGCCGCAGAAACCAATCCTCCGGCAGATCCAGCGCGAGGGCGAATATGCGGCAGATGGTGTCCTGCAGGTCTTCCATCGCGCGCCAGTAGTCACGCCAAGCGGCTTCGAACCCCGCCGGCGCGGCCGGCCAGAGGTTCGGCGCATAGTTCGGATAGGCGCCGGGGGCGGTGTGGTACCAGGGATCGTCCGCCGGCACGTCGGGCGGGCCCATGGCGAAGACCTCCTTGTAGTCGGGCGGAGACTCGTTGCCCGCCAGACGGGCAAGCGTCTCGGTACCGTCCGGATGATAGGCACGATTCTGCTCAGGCTTGGGGCGGGCGACCCGCAGCTTCTCCTCCGCAGGCAGGGCGAAGAAGCCCCGGGCGGCGAGGCGCAACCCCGCGACGGTCCTGTTAGACACGCGATGGCCGCGGATCGCGAAGAATCCGGCGCCTTCACAGGCAATTCTGATCGACTCTGCAATTCTTCGCTTTGCCGCCGCATCGGCCTCATACCAAGGCGCGAGATCGACGATGGGGAATTCGAAAGTCGACATCTTCAGCCTCTTCATGGAAGTGGCGATCAACTGCAAGCGATAGGCCAGAAAGCGGATCGACGGCCGCTCAACAATTAGGCAAAGACTGGCCGATTGAGGCACAGTAGCGACGTGAGCGGCACGGCTGGCCGGGCTGCTTCCGTGGCACGGATGTTGCTGCCTAGGTGGCCGGCCCCAAACAGGAGAGACGACCCATGAGCTTCACGTTCCCGACCACCACGCTGAAGGCGGCGCTGTTCGCCGCCGGCGCAACCCTGGCGATGAGCACCGCCGCCATCGCCCAGACCCAGTGGATCATGGCCTCCGGCTATCCCGAGAACAACTTCATGACCCAGAACCTGCGCGAGTGGGTTAAGGACGTGGAGAAGGGCACCGCCGGCAAGCTCAAGATCACGCTTCACACGAACGATTCGCTGATCAAGCTCGACAGCATCAAGTCGGCGGTCCAGCGCGGCCAGGTGCAGGGCGGCGAGATCCGTCTCGGCGTCTACGGCAACGAGGATCCGATGTACATCCTCGACGGCGTGCCGTTCCTCGCCTCGAGCTATGACGATGCCTGGAAACTGATGGAGTTCCAGCATCCCTATTTCCAGGCCGTCTTCGACAAGGCCGGCATGGTGATCACCGGCTATCAGGTGTGGCCGAGCCAGGGCTTCTACACCAAGACCCCGGTCAACACGGTCGACGACTTCAAGGGCAAGAAGATCCGCATCTACTCGACCGCGACCCAGCGGATGGCGACGCTACTCGGCTTCAACGCCACCATCCTGCCTTTCGCGGAAATTCCCCAGGCCTTCTCCACCGGCCTGATCGAGGCGCTGTTCACCAGCGCACAGACCGGAACCGACATCCAGGCCTGGGACAACACCAAGTATTTCACCAACGTCGGCGCCATCCTTTCGAAGAACGCCCTGGTCTTCAACAAGCGCGCCTTCACCAGGTTGTCGCCCGCCGAGCAGAAGGTGGTGACCGACGCCTCGGACGCCTACTCCAAGCGTTCCTGGGCGCTCAGCAAGGGCGCGCATGAGGAGAAGTCGGCCGTCCTGAAGAAGAACGGAATGAACGTGAGCGAAGGCCCGCCCGCCGTCGTCGACGCGATGAAGAAGGTCGGCGTGCAGATGGCGCAGGAATGGAAGAGCACGGCCAATGCCGACGCGATCGCCGTCCTGAACCTCTACATGGCCTCGCAAGCAAAGACGAACTGATCCTCGATCCCCAACCGGGCCGCCCGCGCGGCGGCCCGGTATCTTTTTTTACGGAGTTCCGATGCGGTCAGCCCTCGACACCCTATATCGCTTGAGTGGCGCTCTATCCGCCTTCTTCCTGACGATGATCGGCGTGTCGATCGTCGGGCAGATCGCCGGCCGCTTCGTCAACATCGCCTTCGACGCGACCGAAATATCAGGCTTCTGCATGGCCGCCTCGATGTTCCTGGGGCTGGCCTACACCTTCCGTGCCGGCGCCCATATCCGGGTGAGCCTCCTGATCACGAGGCTCGGCCTCGGCGGCCGGCGATGGGTCCAGATCCTGTGCTGCGCGCTGGGCGGCTTCGGGTGCATCTACTTCGCCGTCAACGTCTGGATGATCGTGCTGGAATCACGCGAGTTCGGTGACACCAGCCCCGGGCTGATGGCGGTTCCCTTCTGGATCCCGCAGATCGGCATGGCCGTCGGGATCAGCATCATGGCGATCGCCTTCCTCGATGAAATGGTCGCCGTTCTCCGTGGCAAGCAGCCGGACTTCACCGATGCCGAGGCGCAGGCGATCGGGGAGATCGAACTCGTCGAGGTGCCGGCCGTGAACACCAAGAGCCGCGACCTGGCGGGAGCCGCACGATGAACGAAGTCGTTGTCGCGGGGACGTTCCTCGGCGTGCTGTTCTTCCTGCTGGCGAGCGGCGTGTGGATCGGCATCTCGCTCCTGGTCGTGGGTTTCGTGGCGCTGGCGGTGTTCACGCCCGCGCCTGCCGGATCGCTACTCGCCACCACCGTCTGGGACGCCAGTTGGAACTGGGCCCTGACGGCGCTGCCTCTGTTCATCTGGATGGGCGAAATCCTGTTCCGCACCAGATTGTCGGAGGACATGTTCAAGGGCCTGGCCCCCTGGCTCGGCTGGCTGCCCGGACGGCTTCTGCACGTGAATGTGCTGGGCTGCGCGGTGATGGCGGCGGTTTCCGGCTCTTCCTCGGTCACTTGCGCGACCATCGGCCGGATGTCGATGCCGGAACTGAAAAAGCGCAACTACGACGAAGGCATGTCGATCGGGACGCTGGCCGGGTCCGGCACCCTCGGGCTGCTGATCCCGCCCTCGATCATGATGATCGTCTACGGCATCACCGCGCAGGTTTCGATCGGCAGGCTATTCATCGCCGGCATCCTGCCGGGACTCATGCTGATCGGTCTCTTCATGACCTATGTGGCGATCTGGGCCGTGCTGAACCCCACCAAGGTTCCCGCCAACGACCTGCGCATGAGCTTCGCGGAGAAGATGTGGGCCTCGCGCCGGCTCATCCCCGTCATCCTGCTGATCGTCGCCGTGCTGGGGTCGATCTACGGCGGTGTCGCCACCCCGACGGAAGCCGCGGTGATGGGGGTCATCGGCGCCCTGGTGCTGGCGATCGCGACCAGGACACTCAACTGGCATACCTTCCGCGAAAGCCTCGAGGGGGCGGTCAAGACCAGTTGCATGATCGGCCTGATCCTGGCCGGAGCGGCTTTCGTCACCATGGCGATGGGCTTCACCGGACTGCCGCGCATCCTCGCCGGCTGGGTGCAGGAACTGGGGCTCGACACCTATGGCCTCATCCTTCTGCTGACCTTGCTCTACATCGCTCTCGGCTGCTTCCTGGACGGGGTGTCGATGATCGTGCTCACCGCGCCGGTCGTCCTGCCGATGGTCGAGGCGCACCACATCGACCTGCTGTGGTTCGGCATCTACATCGTGCTGGTGGTCGAGATGGCTCAAATCACCCCGCCAGTGGGCTTCAACCTCTTCGTCCTGCAGGGACTGACGGGCAAGAACCTGTGGACCGTTACAGTCGCATCCTTCCCCTTCTTCCTGCTGATGATCGTCGGCATCGTCCTGATCGTCATCTGGCCGGAGATCGTGACCGTGCTGCCGCGCTACATGATCATGCAGCAGTAGTGATCGGGGCGTGGCCGGCCCGTCGCCATAGCCCGTCGGCGACTGTCTGGGCTTGGCGCACGACCTCCTCGGCATCGAAAAGCGTCGGACGTCCGTCCTCCAGCACGATGCGGCCGTCGACGATCACGGTCTTCACGGCACCACCGCTGCCGGAATGGACGACGATGCCGGCCCCGTCGACGATCGGCCGGAGGCTGGGCGCGGCAGGATCCAACAGAACGAGATCGGCCCTGGCGCCCGGCCGGATCACCCCGACCTCTCCCTCGAGGCCCAGCGCGGCCGCACCGTTGCGCGTGGCCCAGCTGAGCACCTCTTCCGCCTTGATGCCGTAGCCTGCCCCCTTCATGCGGGCGACGGCGATGGCGAGCCGCATGCTTTCGAACATGTCGGCTGATTTCGTATCGGTGCAGAGCGTGATGCTGGCTCCCGCGTCCCGCAGGGCGAGGATCGGCGCGATGCCGCCATGCGCGGCATTGCCGATCGGCGCATGCGCCACCCGCACACCCGCCGCGCCCACGCGGGCGATTTCGTCCGGTTCGAGCCAGATGCAATGGGCAGCGATCAGGCCGGGGCCGAGCAGACCGAGCTCGTCCAGCAGTTCATGCGGGGCCAGGCCCTCGCGCGCGCGGACGGCGTCGACCTCGCCCTTGGACTGCGCCAGATGGGTATGCAGCGGAATGCCGCGCGCCCTGGCCTCGCGGCCGCAGGCGGCGAGCAGCGCGCGCGAGCAGGTATCCGGCGCATGCGGGGCCAGGATGGCGCGGATGCGGCCATCCTCGGCACCGTCCCAGCGATCGAACAGGGCGAGGCTTTCCTCCAGCAGGCGCTCGCCCTCCGCCTGATCGAAGCGCCAGCGCCCTTCCGCCAGTTCGGCGGTATCGACATCGGCGATCCGTCCGCCGATGAAGGCGCGCAGTCCCGTCGCCGCGGCGGCGCGGGCCAGGGCGTCGGGGTGGAGATAGAAGTCGACCACGGTGGTGCAACCCGCCCGCAACATCTCGAAGTGCCCGAGAAGAGCCAGATGATAGGCCTCCTCCGCCGACAGCCAGTGCCCTTGCGGAATGCCCTTGGTGTAGGCCGGCGCGAAACCACGGTCCTCGACCATGCCGCGCACGATCATCAGGGGCGAGTGGTTGTGAGTATTGACGAAGCCGGGCATGACGATGCCCCCGCCGGCCGGGATTCGACGCAGCGGGCGCCAGTGCGACGCAGCACCTATGCCCGCCACACGAGTGCCTGTGATTGCAACGGCACCGCGGACCACCGGCCCTTCGCCGGTCAGGATCACCGCATCCTCGACCAGGAGATCACAGTTCTGGACATCGGTCATCGCGGATTCCCTTCCCGGTGAGGCAGGAGAAGGAGCGTGCCGGTTCCGCAGTGGAAATGCGAGACCGGCGCGGAGGCGAATCCGCCGCCGCGCCGTCTCGCAACCGATGCCGCCGGATCAGGCGCGGCGGCGCCTCGCCCAGCCGAGGCCAACAAGCCCCAGGCCCAGAAGCGAAAGCGTGGCCGGTTCCGGAACGGCCATGACATCGGCCCAGGTCGTGCCGAGGACGAGTTCGTCGATCGTGACGGTATCGCTGCCGCCGAGATTGGCGGAGCGGATGCCGATCATGTTGAACTGGCTGATCGTTCCCGCATTCGTCGCGGTGACGTCGGGGGTCGCGAAGTCGTCGGCATCGGGATTTACCCACAAGTCGAAGATGTCGAAGTTGCCGGACCCCGACTTCGCCAGACGCCCGACGAGAAGGTAGGTTTCGCCCGACACCAGGTTGCCGGAGTAGGACTCATCGCCGAGCGCCAGGCGGCTGAAGAAATCCATTCCGGTGCTGCCGGAACCCTGGTTGGCCTTCAACCCGATGTTGGGGCGGTTGGTGTGGTCGCCCGAGGTGTTGTTGTCGAACCAGATCGCCGCGAAGTCATTGCCGGTGATGCTGCCGGTGAACTTCATCAGAAAGCTGATGTAGATCGACGTCTCGCCCGCATCGTCGCCGAACGCAGTGGACAGGGTGCGGTTGACGGCGTTCGTGGCGTTCCCCGTGTGTTGGAGCGCCTTGGCGCCTCCGGACACGACGCCACCGCCGGGGACGGCGTAGGTGAGCGAGGGCGAGGTCGGGACCACGATATCCGAGGCGCTGGCGGACCCGTCGACCCAGGCTCCCGCCCAGCCCGTTCCGCTTCCCTGCCCGCCGAGATTACCGTTGTTCAGCGTATTGAAGGACTCGTTGGCGACAACCGCCCCCTGTGCCCCCGCGGCAAAACCAAGAACCAGGCCAGCGGCGGCAATCTTCACGACGAAACGCATCATTCGGCTCCTGCCAGGATTGTTGTTCATCCAAGAGCAGGAACCGGGCCAACACCATCAAGTCCATGATTTTACTTGAATCGGAACTCCGAGAGAAAGTCACTCGTAAAGAAACATGACATTAATATTGTGTTAATATTATGCATTTATTTACCATGAAATTTCATTGTCGGCCAAGCGCTCACCGGGCCAGGCGTTCCAGTGTTTCAGCGGCGAGACGCCGCGTGAGTTCACCGGCGGGAAGGTCGCGCCCGAGAGGGGCCGCCTGTCCGGACCAGAGCGACATGAAGTCGCCCGACCCCGCCGGTTCGGTCGCGGCGCGCAGCGGCGCCAGGGCACCGCCGGCAAGCGGGAAGGCCGGGGCCTCGCCCGACATCGGTCCCACTTCCCGGACGATACGATTCACGATGCCGCGCGCCGGCCTGCCGGTGAAGACGTTCGTCAAGGCGGTGGCATTGTCCTTCGCCGCCTCGAGCGCGCGGCGATGAACGGCGGGAACCTTCGCTTCCGGGCAGAACAGGTAGGCCGTCCCGATCTGCACCGCGGCCGCACCCAGGGCGAAGGCGGCGACGATGCCGCGCGCATCGGCGATGCCGCCGGCCGCTATGACCGGCACCCGGACCGCGTCCACCACCTGCGGCACCAGCGCCATCGTCCCGACCTGGGTCGAGATATCCTCGCCCAGGAAAATGCCGCGATGGCCACCGGCCTCGAAACCCTGGGCGATGATCGCATCGCAGCCGGCATCCTCCAGCCATCGCGCTTCGTCGACCGTGGTCGCCGAGGAGATCACCTTGGCGCCGGTGGCCTTGACCCGGGCCAGCAGGCCCTTCTCCGGCAGGCCGAAATGGAAGCTCACGACCTCCGGCCTGAACTCCTCCACAAGGTCGCAGGATGCGACGTCGAAGGGCATGCGGTTCGATGCCGGCACCGGCGCCCGGGGATCGAGCCCGAGTTCGACGTAGTAGGATTCGAGGCGCCGCCGCCATCCTGCCTCGCGCGCCGCGTCGGGCTCGGGCGGCGCATGGCAGAAGAAATTGACGTTGATCGGGCGCGACGTCCGCTGGCGAATGATGCCGAGTTCGGTGCGCAGCTGTTCCTGGCTCAGCATGGCGCAGGGAAGCGAGCCGAGCGCCCCGGCTTCCGCCACCGCGATCACCATCTCCGACAGGACAGGCCCCGCCATGGGGGCCTGGATGATCGGCAGATCGATACCGAAGAGATCCTGGACGCGCCGGTCAGGCCACATGGCAGCATTCCCTCCGTCTGGGCACCGGAGCCGCCGATCAGTAGCAGGTCGGCCAATAGGCAAGCGGCTTCGGATGCTCGCGCGTGCCGGGTTCGAGGCGGAAGCGGTCGACATGGGCGCGAAGCCAGGCGCGCGTCTCGGCAGGGTCGATGATCTCGTCGACCGCCATGCTGCCGGCGGCCCCGTCCGGGCCCGTGTCGTGCGACCATTCCTCGATCAGCCGCGCCCGTTCGGCCTCCGGATCGGCGGCTTGGCGCAGCTTCTCGGCATGTACGACATTCACGCCCACGGCCGGGTCCATGAAGCTGATCTCGGCATTGGGCCAAGACGCCACCTGGACCGCGCCGGTGTCGTTGCCCGACAGCGAGAAATAGGCCAGCCCGAACGCCTTGCGCATGACGATGCTGAGGCGCGGGACCCGGCAGAGGGCGAGCGCCTCCAGGAACATGATGGCCCGCGAGAGGATACGTTCATGCTCCACCTGCTTGCCGACCATGAAGCCCGGCACGTCCTGCAGGAAGATCAGCGGAATGTTGAAGGCATCACAGAGGCAGGTGAAGGACGTTGCCTTGTCGCAGGCCTGCGGCGTCAAGGCGCCGGCGCCGTGCATGGGCTGGGAGGCGAGGAAGCCCACCGTGCGCCCCGCCACGCGGCCGAGCGACGTAACGAGGCCCCGGCCGAAATTGGGCTTCAGCTCGAACTGCCGGCCGTCGTCGGTCAACCGCTTGATGACCCGCCGGACATCGTAGCCACGGGTACGCTGCAGCGGCACCAGGTCGTAGATGTGTTCGTCCCGCTCCATGCTGCCGTCCCAGGGCTTGCGGGCCGGTTCCTCCCAGGCGTTCTGGGGCAGGTAGTCGAGCAGTTCCTTGACCATCCCGATCGCTTCGTCTTCCGATTCCGCGACCCGATCGATCTGGCCGGTGATGCGGTCGTGCACATCGGCGCCGCCCAACTCCTCGAAGCCGACCTTCTCGCCGGTGGCGATCTCGATCACCCGCGGGCTGGTGACGGCGAGCGTGGTGCCGCGCACCTGGATCACGACGTCGGAGAGGGCCGACTTGAAGGAAGATCCACCGAAGCTCTCCCCGGCGATCACCGTCACCGTGGGCACGGCGCGCGCCCGGGCCGCGAAGACGGTGTCGGGCGAGACCTTGGCGAAGCCGGCCGAGCCCAGCGTATCGGGCAGGCGGGCACCGCCGGTCTCGCCGAAATAGACGTAAGGGGTCCCGTCGCGGAAGGCCTGTTCGTAGATCCGTCCGAGGCGCTTCGAACCGATGACCGAACTCGAGCCATGCAGCACGGTGACGTCGTCGCCCGCCACCGCGATCGGGCGGCCGGCAACCTTGCCGACACCACCCACCTTGCCGTCGCCCGGCGTCGCCGCCGCCGCGCCCGGCCATTCGGAATGCGCGAAAGTGCCGATCTCCTGGAAGCTGCCGGCATCGAGCAACCGTTCGATCCGTTCGCGGATGGTGAGCCGTCCCTTGGCATGCACCCGGGCGATCTTGGCATTGCCGCCCATGGCGGTGCGGATGGTCTCGCGGCGCGCCCGGAACTCGGCGGCCTTCGATTTCAGGTCGGTCATTGTCCCAACTTCATGGTGGAGGGAAGCCAGGTGGCGATCCCCGGGAAGACGATGAGGATGGCGAGTGCCAGGATCAGCATCGCGATGTAAGGGACCGCCGCCTTGTCGATCTCCGCGAGCGGCGCCTTGGTGATCGACTTGATGACGATCAGGTTCATGCCGACCGGCGGCGAGATCAGGGCCAGTTCGAGATTGATGGTGAGCAATATCCCGTACCAGACCTTGTCGATGCCGAGGGCATCCAGCACAGGGAGGACGACGGGCGTCGTGATCAGGATGATCGAGATCGATTCCAGGATCAGCCCGAGGATGAAGATCAGAACCATGACGGCGATCAGGAACTGGACCTCGGAGACGTTCCAGCGCAAGGCCAGTTCGACCGCCTGCTTGGGAATATTGAGCTTGGTCAGCATGTAGCCGAAGAGCGCCGCGCCGACGATGATCATGAAGAGGACGGCCGAGGTACGGGCGGCGTCCATGCCGCCCTCCCACAGATCGCGCCAGCCGAAGGTGCGATAGACGAAGACCGCGATCAGGAGCGCCCAGAGCGCCCCGGTGCCGGCCGCCTCGGTCGGCGTGAAGACGCCGAAGTAGATGCCCCCGAGGACGAAAGGCGGCAGCGTCAGCGCCCAGAACGAACGTCTGATCGCGACCGCGGCCTCGCCCAGCGAGGGGGCCGGCAGGCGCGGCCTGGGCGGAACGGCCCGGCGTTCGCGGATGCCTTCGGTCAGCATGCACCAGGAGGCGAACAGGCCGGCCACCATCATGCCGGGAAGCACGCCGGCGAGGAAGAGAGCGCCGATGGAGGTGTCGGAGACGAACCCGTAGAGGATCATCGGCGCCGAGGGCGGGATCAGGATGCCGAGCGTGCCGCCGCCGGCCACCACCCCGTAGGCCCCGCGCAGCGAATAGCCGAACTTGGCCATCTGCGGGATCGCCACCTTGCCGATGGTGAGCGCGGTCGCCACCGAGGAGCCGGAGATGGCGGCGAAGATGCCGCAGGCGAAGACGGTGGCGACGCCGAGACCGCCGGGCAGATGCCGCACCAGGGTGTGAAGGGTGGCGTAGAGGTCGTCGACGACCTTTCCCTTCACCATGAAATGCGCCATCAGCATGAACAGCGGGATGGCGACCAGCAGGTAGGAGTTGATGTTGCCGTAGACCACCTCGCCGATGGAGGAGATGCCGCCCTCGACGATCAGAAGGCCACCGAGGGAGAACAGCACCAGGCCCGCCATCATGGGCATGCCGGTGTAGAGCAGCAGAATGAGGCCCGCCAGGACCAGCAGAAAGGTCATTCGGTGGCCCGGGGAGATCCGTCTTCAGCCGGTTCTTCCGGCAGGGGTTCGAGACCAGCGGCGACGGCGAGGAGCTGGGCCAGTGCCACCAGCAGCATCAGGCCCGCGCCGATCGGGATAAACACCTGGATCAGCCAGAGCGGCAGGTGATCTATCGACATCGGCATCGCGCCGATCATGCGGCTGAAGGCGGCCGCCTCCCATCCCTGCCAGACGAGGATGGCCGCCGTCGCGGCGAGACAGGTGATACCGAAGGCCTGAAGCAGCCGCCGCGTGCGTCCGCGCGCGCGCTCGAGCAGCAGATCGACACCGACATGCTCGCCGCGGCGCTGCGCCTCGCCCACCGCCAGCATGACCAGGATCACGATCAGCCAACCGCCCACCTCGTCCGACCAGGAGGGCAAGAGGCCGAAGAAATAGCGTGCGACGACCGCCCCGCAGACCAATGCGAGGCAGCCGAGCGTCACGATCCCCGCCAGGGCGGCGGCGACCCGGGAAACCCAGGACGCCACCGCCGTCACGCGGAGCGATAAAGCGACCAGCATGGGCCGCTCCGGCCGATCAGAGCTTGTTCATCAGCTCGATCAGCTTCTTGCCCTCATCGCCGGTGCTGTCGATGAAGGCCTTGATGACGGGCGGCTGCATGGCCTTCTTCCAGACCTCTTCCTGCTCGGGGGTGTGGATGGTGAGCTGCATGCCCTTGGCCTTGAGCTGCTCCACCGCATCGGTCGCGGTCTTCTCGGTGATGGCGACCGAGTCCTGCTCGGCCTTCTTCGCCGCCGCTTCCAGCGCCTCGCGATGCGCCGGCGTCAGCTTCGCCCACCAGGCCGGATTGACGAACATGTGGAAGTAGACGGTCAGCGCCGGGGTGACGGTGCCGTATTTCTGCACCTCGTAGTAGCGCCGGCTGAAGGCTGCCGAGACATCCGTGAGGCCGGCATCGAGCACGCCGGTCGACAGCGCGTTGTAGACCTCCGCCCCGGACATCGCCGAGGTGGAGGCGCCCACCGCCAGCAGCGCCTCGTCCGCCAGCTTGTTGAAACCGCGGATCTTGACCCCCTTGAAGTCCTCGAGGTTCACGAGAGGCTTCTTGCCCGAGGTGAAGATCGCCTGCCGGGTGATGTAGAACCAGGCGAGGTTCTTCACCCCCTTCTGCGCCATCTTGTCTTCCAGCATCCTGGCGGCCTCGGAACCCGGGAACTTCTTGATCCGGTCCAGGCTGGAGAAGAAGTAGGGGATCACCACCACGTTCATCTCGGGCAGGGTATTGCCCCACTGGAAATTGACCACCAGCGCGGCCTCGATCGAACCGCGCGCGACGGCGGCATGGTTCTCGGCCGCCTTGTGCAGCTGCTCGGCCGGGAAGATCTGGATCTGCACCTCGCCCTTGGTGCGTGCCTCCACATCGGCCTTGAAACCCTCCAGCATCTTGTGGAGATGATGCGCGGTCGGCACCTGATGGCTGATGCGCATGGTGACGTTCTGGGCGGCGGCCGGCAGGGCCATCGCAAGGGCCGCGACGGCGGCGAGCAGCGGAAGTCGCATCTGGATTCCTCCCCCTAGTGCGAAGGGGGCGCATTCTTCGGGGCGGCGGCCCTAGCGTCAAGGCGCATGCGAGCGCTAGTCTCAATCGCATCATGTCCCTGTTCGACCTGTCGGGCCGCGTCGCCCTGATCACCGGTTCCGGCCGCGGCCTGGGCCTCGAGATGGCCAGAGGCCTTGCCGCCAGCGGCGCCAAGGTCCTGATCAACGGCCGCAACCCCGACACGCTGCAACCGGCGATCGCCGGCATCCGCGCTGCCGGAGGGATCGCCGAGGCGGAGGCCTTCGACGCCTCGGCGCCCGCCGCGATCGACGCGGCGATCGGCGGGCTGGTCGAGCGGCATGGCCGGCTCGACATTCTGCTCGCCAATGTCGGCCAGCGGAACAGGAAGGGTCTGTTCGAGCTCACCGCCGCCGAGGTCGCCGAGCTGATCGAGGCGGACCTGACCGGCCCCTTCCTGCTGGCGCGGGCGGCCGGCAGGGCGATGAAGACGGCCGGCTGGGGGCGGATCGTCTTCGTTTCCTCCATCGCCGGGCCGCTGATCGCCCGGCCGGGGGATGCCGTCTATCCCGCCGCCAAGGCCGGATTGGTCGGCGCCATGCGGGGCTTCGCCGCCGAACTCGGCCCCTTCGGCATCACCGTCAACGCCATCGCGCCGGGCTTCTTCGCCACCGAGACCAATGCCGAACGGGCCGCCGATCCGGTGGCCGGCGCGGCCATGGCGGCGCGGACCATGCTGGGCCGCTGGGCCCGGCCCGACGAGATCGCGGGGGCCGCGGTCTTCCTCGCCTCGCCCGCCGCTTCCTTCGTCACCGGGCATCTGCTGGTGGTGGACGGCGGCACGACGGCTGCCTTCTGAAGCGCTTCCCCCCCGCGTCGCGCGGCGCTAGCCTTCCGGCAATGCCATTGACGGGAGGATGAACGATGGCGAACCGCATGACCCCGGCCGAGATGAAGCAATACGAGGAGGACGGCCTGTTCATCGTGCGCGGCATGTTCGATGCCGCCGAGACCGATCTGTTGCGCCGCGCCATGGAGGAAGACCCCGAGGTGCGGGACCACATGATCGACCGCATGGACGGCGAAGGCGGCCGCACCCGCATCGCGCTGTGGAACCGGGCCGGCGACAGCGTCTACGGCATCGCCGCGCGCAGCGAACGGATGGCCGACACCTCCGCCGCCCTGATCGGCTCGCCCGTCTACCACTTCCAGTCCAAGCTCACCGCCAAGATGCCCTACGAGGGCGGCGCCTGGGAGTGGCACCAGGACTACGGCTACTGGTACTACAACGGCTGCCTCGCCCCGGCGATGACGAGCTGCATGATCGCGCTCGACAGGACCACGAAGGAGAACGGCTGCCTGCAGCTGGTGAAGGGTTCGCACAAGCTCGGCCGGGTGGATCACGTGCCGCTGACGGCGGGCCAGAACGAGGCCGATCCGGAGCGGATGAAGGTGATCCTGGAGCGGCATGAGCTGGTCCATGCCGAGCTCGAGCCCGGCGACGCGCTCTTCTTCCACTGCAACACGCTGCACCGCTCGGACCAGAACCGTTCCGCCAACCGGCGCTGGACGCTCATCATCTGTTACAACGCCGTCTGGAACGACACCTTCAAGCGCGAGGACGACCGGTACTTCGTGCCGCTCGACATCGTTCCGGACGCCGCCCTGAAGGAAGCCGGCCTGCGCTTCGCCAAGGGCGACGGCGGCGAGCACTTCACCTCCAAGCCCTTCGTCCCCGACGTGACGCGCCTGCGCAAGGCCTCCTGATCCGCATGTCGTCGAACACCAGGTCGCTCTACTACACCGCCGACCACGAAGCGTTCCGCGATACCGTGCGGCGCTTCGTGGAACGCGAGATCGCCCCCTTCGTCAACGACTGGGACGAGGCGGGCGAGTTCCCGCGCGAACTGTACAAGAAGGCCTCGGCCGCCGGCCTGCTCGGCCTCGGCTATCCCGAAGAATACGGCGGCACGCCGCAGGTGGACCGCTTCTATCGCCTGCTGATGAGCCAGGAACTCTGCAAGGCCGGATCGGGCGGCGTATCGGCCAGCCTGATGAGCCACACGATCGGCTGCCCGCCGATCAAGCGGCTCGGCACCGACGAGCTGAAGCGGCGCGTTCTCACGCCCGTACTGGCCGGCGAGAAGATCGCGGCGCTGGCCATCACCGAGGCGTCGGGCGGATCGGATGTCGCCGGCATCCGCACCACGGCGAAGCGGGTTGGCGACCGCTACGTCGTCAACGGCTCGAAGATGTTCATCACCTCGGGCATGCGGGCCGATTTCTACACCGTCGCCGTGCGCACCGGCGGCGAGGGGCGGCACGGGCTGTCGCTGTTGATGATCGAGCGTGACCGGAAGGGCTTCACCCGCACCAAGCTCGACAAGATGGGCTGGTGGGCGTCCGACACCGCCGCGCTCTATTTCGACGACGTCGAGGTGCCGGTGGAGAACCTGATCGGCACCGAGAACGAAGGCTTCAAGGGGATCATGCTCAACTTCAACGACGAGCGGCTCTCCATGGCGTCGGGTGCGACGGGCTTTGCCAAGGTGTGCTTCGAGGAGGCGGCGAACTACGCCCGCGAGCGCAGCACCTTCGGCAAGCGCCTCGCCGACCACCAGGTGATCCGCCACAAGCTGGTCGACATGGCGATGAAGATCCAGGCGAGCCAGGCCTTCCTGGAACAGACTACCTGGCGCGTCGACCAGGGCGAGAGCCCGGTGGCCGATCTCTGCATGCTGAAGAACCAGGCCAGCCAGACCATGGCCTTCTGCGCCAGCGAAGCGGTGCAGATCTTCGGCGGCGCCGGCTTCATCCGCGGCCAGAAGGTGGAGCGCATCTACCGCGAGGTGAAGGTGAACCAGATCGGCGGCGGGGCGGAAGAAATCATGAAGGACCTCGCCGCCCGCCAGCTCGGGCTCTGATTTGGCCGACGCGGCGGACCTCGTCGACGGCCTGGTCCGCCGCTTCGCCGAAAGCCGGCCGCTGCGCGCCGGGTCGTTCATCGTCACCGTCTATGGCGATGCCATCGTGCCGCGCGGCGGCGAGTTGGCGCTCGCCAGCCTGATCCGCATCGTCGAGCCCTTCGGGATCTCGGACACGCTGGTGCGGACCACCGTGTCCCGGCTGGTGTCGGAGGGCTGGCTGGAAGGCGAGCGGATCGGCCGGCGAAGCTTCTACAGGCTGACGGCAGGCGGGGCCGAACGCTTCGCCGATGCGACCCGGCGCATCTATGCCGGGCCAGCACCGGCCTGGGACGGGCGCCTGACGCAGATCGTCATTCCCGCCGGCGCCGGGCGGGAGGGGCTGCGCCGCGAATTGCTGTGGGCTGGCTTCGGATCGCTCGGCCCCGGAGCCCTGGTTCATCCCGCGCCCGACCGCGAGGCGCTGGCACATGCGCTTGGTCACGCCGCCCGCGACCTCGCTCCGCTGATCCTCGACTCCACGATCGAGGGCGGCAGGGCCGCGCTTGCGACGCTCGCGCGTGAAGCCTGGCCGCTGGATGCGGTCGCCGCGCGCTATGCGTCCTTCCGAACCCTCTTCGCTCCCCTCGGCCAAGCGTCCGGCGCCCTCGACCCGGCGCGCGCCCTCGACCTGCGGCTGCTGCTGATCCACGAATACCGGAAGGCGGTGCTGCGCGACCCGCATCTGCCGGCGGCCTTTCTGCCCGAGGGATGGAGCGGATTCGCCGCGCAGGCCCTGGCGGCGCGGCTCTATCGCGCGGTCGCCGAGCAGGCCGAGGCACGCCTGGACGTGATCGGCGAAACCCGCGACGGCGCCCTGCCGGCGGGCGAGGTGGAACTCAACCGGCGATTCATCGGCTGATTTCGGGCAACGGTGAAAATGACCCGATCCTGTTGCCCGTTCAACAGGTTGCAGGTGACAGGTCAGCATTCCTGGCGGAACGCTGCTTCCGCGCAAGCGGAACGCCACTTCCGGACAAGCACGGGTACTTGTCGAGATCTGCTTCTACACGATGTCCAAGAACACCCCGAACCGGCGCCCATTTTACCACAAAAGGGCAAAAATTGCCACGCCTCGCCCTCGGGCGGAAGCCCGCTTCCGCCTCGCATCGCAAGCCCACCAGGATTCCACCAGCGTTCGGCCAGCGCCTACGGCAACCACGATCAAGCGGCACGTCACGCGGTTTGCGGCCGGCAGGTGAAACGGCGTGACAGACCACCGGTGCCCGCCCCTCGGCGCCGGCCGGCGGCGAACCGCCAAAAGGTTCCCCATCCTCACCGCCTTGTGAACAACAGACGTCGTAAAGGAGACTGACAGGATAGTCTTATTATCCAGAATGCGGCTCCACTCACAGTAAAACCAACACAATTGCGGCACTCTCAATGAATATCCAGCGGATATGCTCTCAACCGAGGCAGGCGTTAAGGGTGATATTGGAGAACCATAGCGCGAGGAGCGAGCCGCCGTCGCTCACAGGCCGCCACTATCTGTCCGAATTCTTTACAGAATCCGATTTAATCGTTGGTTCCATTGAGGGAACCCATTGATTCTTAACGTCATCGGCCAAATGGCATATGCCTTGCCAAGGAAGAAGCCGGGAGGAGCTTCCATCAGAGCATGGAGGTTCCACATGCGGAGAAGTCACTTTCTAGGGGCATTGGCGGGCGGGGGCCTGTCGATGCTGGTCGCCGCGGCGCCGGCGAATGCGGCGTTCATCCAGGGGTCGATCGGGTTCACCGGCACCTTCGACAGCCTGCCCGGTGCGGGCAGCGCGTCGGTGGTTTCCGACCTCGATGTCTTCGACCTCAACAACCTGGCCGATGCCTATGCGGCCGGATCGGCCACGAGCGACTTCGCCGGCGTGACCTCGGCGACGGCGGTCGACTTCGACATCACGGATGCGTCCTTCACCATCTTCACGGCGGTGGACGGCACCACCTTCACCTTCGTCGTCGATTCGATCATGGATGTCATCCGCACCGGACTGACCTGCGGCGCTGCGGACAACTGCACCGATTCGATCGCCCTGGTGCTGTCGGGGAACGTCTTCGCGACCGACCCGGCACTGGAAGCCACCCGGTTCACCGGCAGCTTCACGGCGAACGGCAATTGCATCGGTGACGGCGGTGGCCTCTGCGAAAGCGACATCACCGCGACCTGGTCGGCGACCCTGACCGCCAACCAGGAGCCGGCCGAGGTTCCGGCGCCGGCGGCGCTGCTGCTGCTGGGCACCGGCCTCGTCGGCCTGGGCCTGCTGCGGCGGAAGATCTGAACGGCACATAGCCGGCCGGACGGAAGACAACGGCCCGGCGGATTGCCGGGCCGTTTTTTCGTCCGCCTCGCGGGGAGGCCGCGGAATCAGACGATGGCGCGGTCCCAGGCGCCGTAATGCTCCTCGCTGCGGGTGCCGCGCGGCAGGCCGAGGGCGATCAGCCCGACACCGAGGACGAGGCCGGCTATCATCCCACCCACCCCGGTGCCGCCGTCGAGCAGGAAGGGCGAAACCGCGACCCAGGCGCCGAGCGGCAGGTTGAGAAAGCGGACCGGCCGGACCACCTCCGCCATGGCGGTGACCGAGACGAGGATCACCAGGCAGCCGACGATGTGGTCGCTGAAATAGAGCGGCGCCTGGGTGCCGAGCAGCAGCGGCGTCAGCATCAGCAAGATTCCGATGCCGGTACTGGCCAGCAGCGTCCACGGAAAATTCACCCCCCCGAAGGCGAAATCGCGCAGCAGATCGGGCAGCGGACGGTCGAGGTCCGGCTCGGGCGTCTGGTTCTCCGAGAGCGCCGGGCCGCCACACCAGAAGGTGCGCCAGAAGGGTTCACCCGCCTTGTGCGCGCGGTGCAGGTACTGGCAGGTCGCCAGCACCTCGTCGATCGAATAGGGCACCAGGATCACGGTGACCGCCGCCTGCAGGATGCAGAGCGCGCAGAGCGCCCCGATCACGGGCGGCTGGATGATGATGAAGCCGACGCTGACGAGGCCCAGCGGAATGACCAGCAGGCCGAACAGCAGCACCATCCAGGGCATGGTGCGCCATCGCCGCCGGTCGCCGATGGCGCCCGCCAGCATGTCGAGCGCATAGGCGACGGCGCCCAGTCCCGCATCGGCAATGGGAAAGCCTTTCGACACCGAGGAGGTGACGACGGCCTCGCTGCCGTTGCCGGCCGTCGCGGCGCCGGGTCCGAAGACGGGGTCCCACAGGCCGTCGATATGGCCGAGCTGGTAGGCGGCGAGATAGCGCGAGGTGACGAGGCCGATCAGGGCGAGCGCGATGATCGGAATGCGCTGGGAGAAAGCGGAAGGCGAGTAGGTCCAGCCGAGAGGCCGGTCGTCGTCGGAGGCCAGCGCCCGGGTACTGACGCCGGGCGGCGGCGGCACGATGACGGCGAAGGTTATCACCAGCATGCCGATCAGCGTGTTCTCGGCATAGGCGACGGCGCTGCCGGTCCAGAACACCAGCGGGGCGAACATCACCCATACGGCCACCGCCGACGTGACCCATTGCAGCCAGGGCCGCCGGGGGGAGAGCCCGAAGAGGGCGAGAGCAGCGATGAGCAGCCCGGAAACGATGTTGCTGATCCCCATCCAGCCTTCGCGAAGCTCGGCCGGGGCGAGCGGATGGCCGAGCGCGGGCGGAATCGGGGCATCCGAAACGGGATCGAACAGGCCACCGATGAGAGGCGAGGCAATCAGCCAGACGCCGAGGCCGGCATTCAGCATCGGCGCCCACAGCGTATCCGCGCGATGACGGGAGAGAGCGCCGTCGACTTCCGCGGGGCTCCGCTCCAGCGGACCGGCGATGCGCTCGCGGGCCTGTTCCAGTTCGGGTCCGGACGCGGCCACCGGCTCCGGTTCCAGCTTGTTCTTTCGATACCAGTCGGTCGGGTCGCGTTTCAGCCGGCGGATCATCTCCGGCAGGGTCGCGGTCAGGCTGTGGCGAGGAGCCCAGCCGAGCAGCCGCTTCGCACGATTGATATCGAGTTCGTAGTGGGCATCGGAATTGTCGATCATCCAGGCCCGGATATCGACATCCTCGTCCAGCACCTCCTCCTGTATCCAGGCGCCGAGCTTGGCCGGACCCTTCGGCAGCACCAGCGTGCGCCAGCTCGTCCCATGCACCAGCCGGCCGATGCGCCGCTGCATCTGCTCGTAGGAGGGAGTTTCCTCCTCGCCGATCAGCAGCGTCGTTTCTTCGGGCAGGTCGTCGCGGCGGTCGACCACCTGCTCGACCGCATCGACCAGGTCCTCGACATGCAGATAGGGCTGGCCATGGGTGATGTCGCCGGCGAAGAGATAGGCGGTCGGCAGGCGCTCGAAGATGCGGGCGATCTGCTGGGCGACGAAAGCCGCCCGGCAATCCTCGTCATAGACCCCGGCGAAGCGGAGCGTCACCGCCTTGATGCCGCCTCGCCGTTCGGCGATCAGGGCCTCGGTCTCGGCCTTCGACCTGGGATAGGCCCAGAGGGGATCGAGGGGCGAATCCTCGTTGATCCTGACCCCCTTCGCGGGGCTCGGCGCATGCACCAGCAGCGTGCTGGAGAAAACGAACTGGCCGGTTTCGAAGTCCTGCAGCGCATCCAGCAGCCGCCGCGTCCCCTGCACGGTGACGGCGTCGTATTTCGGATTGTCCTCGCCGGTGATGTCGTAATAGGCGGCGAGGTGGATGACCGAGGCGATGCGCCCGCCGCAGCGTTCGCGCACTTCGGCCAGCGCCTGGGCCACGCTCGCATCGGAGGTGAGGTCGAGCTTCACCGTCCGCATGCCGTCGAGCGGTTGGTCGGGGACGCTGAAGTCCAGGCCGATCACCCGGTAACGGGCCATCAGGCGCCGCGCGATGGCCCCGCCCAGAAATCCGCTTGAGCCGGTGATGAGGACGGTCGGGAGGTTCTGCTGCGACATCGCGGGCCGATCCTGACAAAGACGCTCCCTTGCGAATGCCCGGCCGACCGTGATGTTCCGGCCCGCCGATCCGGAATCCCGCAAGTTCGAGCCGGGGCCGGCGGCATCTCACGTCACGAAATGTCTTTCATCGGCAAGATTCATGTGACATATTGACCCGATCGATAAGGGAGGCGTGGCATGTACACCCAGGGCCTGGATGTGCCGGCGGGCGAGCGCTCCATTCCCGTCTTTGCCGACAGCGAACCGGACCAGCGGTTCCAGGCGCGCGTGGACGCCGACGAGAAGATCGAACCCAAGGACTGGATGCCCGAGGGGTACCGGAAGACCCTGATCCGCCAGATCTCCCAGCACGCGCATTCCGAATATGTCGGCATGCTGCCGGAAGGGAACTGGATCACCCGGGCGCCGTCTCTCCGCCGGAAGGCGATCCTGATTTCCAAGGTGCAGGACGAGGCCGGCCACGCGCTCTATCTCTACAGCGCGGCCGAAACGCTCGGCATCGGCCGGGCCGAGATGAACGATCAGCTGCTCACGGGCCGGGCCAAATATTCCTCGATCTTCAACTATCCCACCCTCACCTGGGCCGATGTCGGCGCCATCGGCTGGCTGGTCGACGGGGCGGCGATCATGAACCAGGTGCCGATCTGCCGCTGTTCCTACGGTCCCTATGCGCGGGCCATGGTGCGGATCTGCCGGGAGGAGAGTTTCCACCAGCGCCAGGGCTACGAGATCATGCTGGCGCTGTCGCGCGGAACCGCTGCGCAGAAGGAGATGGCGCAGGCCGCCCTGAACCGCTGGTGGTGGCCGTCGGTGATGATGTTCGGGCCGTCCGACGAGAACTCGCCGCATTCGGCGCAGTCGATGAAATGGAAGATCAAGCAGAATTCCAACGACGAGCTGCGCCAGAAATTCATCGACGTGACGGTGCCGCAGGCGGCGTTCCTGGGCCTGAGCGTTCCCGATCCCGACCTGAAATGGAACGAGGAGCGCCAGAGCTACGACATCGGGCCGATCGACTGGGCCGAGTTCGCCGCCGTCATCCGGGGCGAAGGCCCCTGCAACCGCCAGCGCCTGGAAGCGCGGCGGAAGGCGCATGACGACGGCGCCTGGGTGCGCGAGGCGGCCCGGGCGCATGCCGAGAAGCGGGCGGCGCGGATGGCCGAGGCGGCGGAGTGAACCGATGCGGCAGTGGGCCCATCCTCGTCCTTCGAGACGGCTGCCGACGCAGCCTCCTCAGGATGAGGATTACTTCAAAGTAGGCTTCCTCATCCTGAGGGACCGCGCAGCGGTCGTCTCGAAGGACGAGGAAGCCGCAGAACCACACGGCGAAAGGCGCTCGTCATGAAGGAGCAGGACTGGCCGCTGTTCGAGGTGTTCGTGCGGAAACGCAACGGGCTGTCGCATCAGCATGTCGGATCGGTGCATGCGGTGGATGCGCGGATGGCGCTCGACAATGCGCGCGACCTCTACACGCGCCGCAGCGAGGGGGTCAGCCTGTGGGTGGTGCCCTCGGCGGCCATCATCGCCTCCGACCCGGCCGACAAGGGCGCCCTGTTCGATCCGGCCGCCGACAAGATCTATCGCCACCCGACCTTCTACGAGGTCCCGGCCGAGGTGAAGAACCTGTGAGCGCGCCCGGGCAAGCCAGCATCACCCGTGACGAACACGTCACCTATCTGCTGCGGCTCGGCGACACGGCGCTGATCCTGGGCCAGCAGCTGGGCGCGCTCTGCGGGCACGCGCCGGTGCTGGAGGAGGACATGGCGCAGGCCAATATCGCCCTCGACCTGATCGGCCAGGCCCGGCTGCTGCTCACCCATGCGGGCGAGGTCGAGGGCAAGGGCCGGGACGAGGACCGGCTCGCCTTCCACCGCGACGGGCACGACTTCCGCAACCTGCTGCTGGCGGAACAGCCGAACGGCGATTTCGCCCAGACCATGGGCAGGCACTTCCTGATCGATGCCTACCATGTGGAGCTCTACACCGCCCTCGCCGGCTCGCGCGACGAGCGCCTCGCCGCCATCGCCGCCAAGGCGGTGAAGGAGGCCACGTATCACTTCAGGCATTCGGCCGGCTGGGTCGTGCGCCTGGGCGACGGGACCGAAGAGAGCCATCTGCGCATGCAGGCGGCGATCGACCGGCTGTGGGTCTGGACGGGGGAGATGTTCCAGCCGGATGCGGTGGATGCCGCCATCGCCGCCGCCGGCATCGGACCCGATCCCGCCACCCTCCGCGCCGGCTGGCGCGCCCGCGTCGAAGCCGTGCTGGCGGAGGCCAGGCTGTCGCGCCCGGCCGATGGCTGGATGCAGTCGGGCGGCAAGCAGGGCCGGCATACCGAGGCGCTTTCCTACATCCTGGGCGAGATGCAGATCCTGCCGCGCAGCAATCCGGGCGCGGTGTGGTGATGCCGGACGAGGCCGCCGCCCGGACGGCGCTCGCCGCCGTTTGCGATCCGGAGATCCCGGTGCTCAGCATCGCGGATCTCGGCATCGTCCGCGACGTGAAGGTCGAGGGCGACGCGGTCGAGGTGGCGCTGACGCCGACCTATTCCGGCTGTCCGGCGACGCATGTGATCGAGATGGAGGCCGAACTGGCGCTGCGCCGCGCCGGCTTCGGCGAGGTGCGGCTGTCGACGCGGCTGTCGCCGGCCTGGACCACCGACTGGATCAGCGAAGACGGGCGCCGGAAGCTGCGCGAGATCGGCATCGTGCCGCCCGCGCACAGTTCCAGCAGCAAGCGGGCGCTGATGGGAATCGAGGATCGGGTCGACTGCCCGCGCTGCGGCGGCGCCAGGACGCGGATGCTGAGCGCCTTCGGCTCGACGGCCTGCAAGGCGATCTGGCGCTGCGATTCCTGTCTCGAAACCTTCGACCAGTTCAAGTGCATCTGATGGCGCGCTTCCACTCCCTTGAAGTCGCCGAGGTGGCACGCGAGACGGCGGATGCGGTGTCGTTGCGCTTCCACCTGCCCGCCGAGCTCGCCGAGGAATACCGCTTCCAGCCCGGCCAGCACCTGACGCTGCGGCACATGCACGAGGGCGAGGAGATCCGCCGCAGCTATTCGCTCTGCGATACCGGGTGCCTGCGCGTGGCGGTGAAGAAGGTGGCGGGCGGGCGCTTCTCCAACTTCGCCAACGAGAGCCTGAAAGCGGGCGACCGCATCGACGTGATGACGCCGATGGGCGGCTTCCACGCGACGCCGGCGCCCGCGCCGCGGCTGCATCTCGCCTTCGCGGCGGGCAGCGGCATCACGCCGATCATCGGCATCGCCCGATGGGTGCTGGCGAACGAGCCGGAGAGCCGCTTCATCCTCGTCTACGGCAACCGGACGGTGGATTCGATCCTGTTCCACGAGGCGCTGGAAGACCTGAAGAACGCGCATATGGCGCGCTTCGCCGTCCATCACGTGCTGAGCCGCGAGGAGCAGGACGTCCCCCTCCTCTCCGGGCATGTCGATGCGGCCAAGGTGGAGGCGATGGCGGGGCGGCTGTTCCCGCTTCCCCGGGTCGACGCCGCCTGGCTGTGCGGGCCGGCCGGCATGATCGGGACGGTGGGCGACACGCTCGCCCGCCTCGGCCTGCCGGCCGAGCGCATCCATGCCGAGCATTTCACCGCCGAGGGCGCCGCTCCCCTCACCGCCCCCGCCGCGGCGCCGCAGGCGCGTGCCGGCGAAGCGCGGGTGAGCGTGATCCTCGACGGGGTGAAGAGCGGCTTCAGCCTGCCCTTCGACGGCACGAAGATCCTCGATGCCGGCATCGCCCAGGGGCTGAACCTGCCCTATTCCTGCAAGGGCGGGGTCTGCTGCACCTGCCGGGCCAAGGTGCTGGAGGGCGAGGTGGAGATGGCGGTCAACTACGCGCTGGCGCCGGCGGAAGTGGCGGCGGGCTATGTGCTGACCTGCCAGTGCCGGCCGCTGACCGACCGGGTGGTCCTGGACTACGATCAGGTTTGAGACTTTTCTTTCTCCCCCAGGGAGAAGGGAAATGTGCGACGACCCGTAGAAGCGGGCGACAGGGAGAGACGAATGCAGGACCGCACCCCGGCGCGGAGCGCGCTGGAGCCGATCGAGATCGCTTCGCGCGACGAGATCGCCGGCCTTCAGCTGCAGCGCCTGAAATGGACGCTCGCCCACGCCTATGACAACGTCCCCCACTACCGCCGCAGCTTCGAGCAGGCGGGCGTGCATCCGGACGACCTGCAGAGCCTCGCCGATCTTTCCCGCTTTCCCTTCACCGCCAAGGCCGATCTCCGCGCCAACTATCCCTTCGGCATGTTCGCGGTGCCGCGCGAGAGGATCGCCCGGGTGCACGCCTCCTCCGGCACCACCGGCAAGCCCACCGTGGTCGGCTATACGGCGAAGGACATCGACACCTGGGCCTCCGTCGTGGCGCGGTCGATGCGCGCCGCCGGCACCAGGCCCGGCGACCTCGTCCATGTCGCCTATGGCTATGGCCTCTTCACCGGCGGCCTCGGCGCGCATTACGGGGCGGAGAAACTGGGCTGCACCGTCATCCCCGTCTCCGGCGGCATGACCGAGCGGCAGGTGCAGCTGATCGCCGATTTCAAGCCCGACGTCATCATGGTGACGCCCTCCTACATGCTGGCGATCCTGGATCAGTTCCGGGAGGCAGGGCTCGATCCGCGCGCCTCGTCGCTCTCAGTCGGCATCTTCGGGGCCGAGCCCTGGACCGAGAGCATGCGCCGCGAGATCGAGGCGACCTTCGACATGCACGCCGTCGACATCTACGGCCTGTCGGAGGTGATGGGGCCGGGCGTCGCCAACGAATGCGTGGAGACGAAGGACGGGCTGCACATCTGGGAGGACCACTTCTATCCCGAGGTGATCGATCCGGTGTCGGGCGCGGTGCTGCCGGACGGGGAGAAAGGCGAGCTGGTCTTCACCTCGCTCACCAAGGAAGGCATGCCGGTGATCCGCTACCGCACCCGCGACCTGACGCGCCTTCTGCCCGGCACGGCGCGGTCGATGCGGCGGATGGAAAAGGTGACCGGCAGAAGCGACGACATGATGATCGTGCGCGGCGTCAACGTCTTCCCGACCCAGATCGAGGAGCTGATCCTGCTCTGCGAGGGGCTGTCGCTGCACTACCAGATCGAGCTGACGCGCGCCGAGCGGATGGACGAGATGACGGTGAGCGTGGAGGCGAAGCCGGAAGCGGCCGGCGAGGCGGCCCGCGCGGCGGCGGCGGAGAGCCTCGGCCACCACGTGAAGTCGCGCATCGGCATCACCGCGAAGGTGGTGGTGACCGAGCCCGGCCAGGTCGAGCGTTCACAGGGCAAGGCCCGGCGCGTGATCGACAAGCGACCGCCGGGGTGAGAGGCGCTCCATCGCGGCGGCCTCCCCGGTCCGGCCTCAGATCGGTCACAGTTGCGGTGTTTGTGGCCGTGCTATGATGGCGGCCGGCTCTGGAGTGCCTGCGATGATCATTTCGGTGTTTCTGGCGCGTGGCCTTGCCGCCGTGACCGGCGCGGTGGCGCTGTTCGGCGCCGCCGACGCGATGGCCGACCGGCGGCACCACGGCCACTACTACGGCTCCTCCCACTATTACGGGCACTACGATCCCTATTACCGCGGACACTGGCATCGGCATCCGCGCGCGCGGGGCCCCGTGGTGATCCTGCGTCCGGGTTATCCCGCGCCGCCGCCGCCGCGGGTGGTCTACGTGCCGGTGCCGGCGGCGCAACCGCCGCTGCAGGCGGTTCCCGCCTCGCCCGTCTACCAGTCCGGCGACGGGCGCTATTGCCGCGAGTACCAGACCACCATCACGGTGGAGGGACGGCCGCAGCCGAGCTACGGCACCGCCTGCCTGGGGCCGGACGGGGCCTGGCGCATCGTCGACTGACGCGAGCGCGGCCCAGCCCGTGGGCAAAAGCCGCGGGGTGGTGAATAATCAGGCGATAAACGAGCAGCGCCGTCGCCTGGAGGATTTCCCGCTTGCCCCGCTTCATCGAGACCTATCGTGGCGCCGTCGCCGCCTGGGAGTGCGACGAGTTCGGCCATATGAACGTGCAGTTCTATACCGCGCGCATGTCGGACGGGTTCTGGCAGCTGCTGGTGGCGCTCGGCATGGGCCCGGCGGTCCGCGACGAGCGCAGCCTCGGCATCGTCGCCATCGAGAATACCAGCCAGTATCGCCGCGAGCTGAAGGCGGGCGACCTGATCCGGGTGGAGAGCGCCCCGGTGGAGATCGGCGAGAAGAGCGTCGTCCTGGAGCACCGCCTGCTGGACGGCGAAACCGGCGTGCTCGCCTTCACCTCGACGGCGAAAAGCCTCTGCTTCGACCTGAAGGCGCGCCGAGCGACCGCCTTCCCACCCGATATCAGGGCCAGGATCGAGGCGCTGATCGCCGGGGGAGAGGGACGATGAGCGGCTGGATCGAGAGCTACCGCTCGGCCGTCGCCGCCTGGGAATGCGACCAGTTCGGCCATATGAACGTGCAATTCTATCTCGGCCATTCGCTGGATGCGCTGGCCTGGACCGGGGCCGCCGTCGGGCTGCCGCCCTCGGTGGCGCGGGCGGAGGGCCGGGTGCTGGTGCCGAGCGAGGACCGCGTCCTGTTCAAGCGAGAGCTGCGGGCCGGCGCCGCCTTCCACATGCGCAGCGGCATCCGCGCCGCCGATGCGGAGGGGCTCAGCCTGTCGATCGAGATATTGAACAGCGAGACCGGCCAACTCGCCGCCCAGCTGGAGCGCCGGGCCCGGCTCTGGGATGTGCGGGCCGCACGCTATCTGGGCCTTGACGAAGCGACGCTCGCCGCGGCGCGCGGGATGGAGGCGCCGGCCGATCTGGCGGCACTGCCGCCCGAAACGCCGGCCGCCCCGCCGCACGATCATCCCCGGCTGATCGAGTCGAGCCGCGGCAGCATCAACAAATGGGAGATGGACCCGTTCGGCTTCGCCCATCTGCGCTTCCGGATGAACGCCTATACGAGTGCCATGCCGCATGTGGTGGGCCGCATCGGATTCACCACCGAGGCGCGGGAGGAGAACGGCTGGGGCTTCGCCGCGCTCGACTACAAGATCGATCACCGCCGCCCGATCAAGGTGGGCGAGCCCTATACGATGCGCTCCGGCCTGTTCGAGATGAAGGAGAAGACCATGCGCCTCGTGCACCACATGGTGCAGGCGTCGAGCGGGGAATCGCTCGGCTCGCTCGAATTCGTCATCGCCATGTTCGACCTTCGGGCGCGGCGCGCCATGCCGATCCCGCCGGCCATGCGGGAACTGGCGGGCGAAATGCTGATCGGCGGCTGAAGGAGGGGTCAGAACCGCCGCAGCAGCCGGTCGATGTATTCGCGCTCCAGCAAGGGACGGGCACCTTCGCCGGCGCGGCGAAGCAGTTCCTCGAGAATCTCGCGGCTGCGCTGCAATTCGCCCTTCTCCGGCACCTTGGTCGAGTCGCCGCTGTCCCATTCGCCGGGGAGCGGACGGCCGAGCGGGTCCTCGCGGTCGGCGCCGGCGCGGTTGTTGCGGTCGCCCTGGGGCGGACGGCCGTCGGGGCCTTCGCCCTGGCCCATCATCTGGTCCATCATGCCGCGCAGCCCCTCGCGCAGCTGATCGAGGGCGTCCGATTGCGGGCCGACGGCCGAACCGGGCCGGCCCTGGCCGAGCGCGTCACGGGCATCGCGCATCGAGCGCTCGGCGCGGCCGAGGGCGCCCTGGCCCTGTCCCTGTCCTTGGCCCTGCCCCTCGCCCGGCTGCTGACCCTGACCCTGCTGGCCTTCCTGTCCCTCCCCCTGCTGGCCGGGCTGCTGCCCCTGGCCCAGGCGGCGCATCATCTCCTCCAGCATGCGGCGGAGTTCCTCCTGCCGCTCGGCGAGCGAGCGGCCGTCGCCGCCCTCCTGGCCCTCGCCCTGCTGGCCCTGCTGCTGGCCGCGCTGAGAGCGGCGGAAGGTCTGGTCGAGCAGTTCCTGCTGCTTGCGCAGCAGGTCGCCCATCTCGCGCATGGCCTGATTCTGCTGGCCAGGCTGTTGCCGGCCCGGGCGGGCGTTCTTCAGGTTCTCCAGCATGCGCTGAAGCTGGGACAGCATGTCGCGGGCGGCGTCGCGGGCACCGGAGCGCGACATGTCGCGCATCTGGTCCAGCATCTTCATCAGGTCGTCGCGGGTGATGACCCGGGCGTCGGGCGGCAACTCCTCGAACTCGTCCCCGCCCTCCTGGGCCTGCTTCTCCATCTGTTCGGCCAGCGCCTGCAGGAACTGGTCGAGCGCCTTCCTCAGATCTTCCGTCAGCTTCTGGATCTCGCTGTCGGGCGCGTTGCGGTCGAGCGCCTCGCGCAGCGCGCGTTCGGCATCGCGCAACGCCCGCTCGGCCAGGCTGAGATTGCCGTCCTCGAGCCGGAGCGCCAGGTCCCACATCAGCTTCTGCATCTCGCCCACGACATCGGGCTCGCCCGACTGCGACAGGCGGCGGCCGGCGGTCCGCAGGCCGAGGTAGACGGTGGTGTCGTTGTTGAAACTGTCGGGGATCAGCGTCATCGCCGCCAGCGCGCGGACGATGGTCCCGCGCTTGCCCGGCTCGGTCGCCAGCAGGCGGCGCTGTTCGACCAGGGCGCGGGCCACCGGATGCCGGAAGGATCGTTCGGGCAGTTTCATCGCCACCGGCTCGCTGCGTCCCTGCTGGCCGATGGAATCCTCGGCGACCAGGACGATGGAGACGTCGAGGCCGGCCCACAGATGCTCGGTCAGGTCGTGCGCGCTCTTCTCGGTGACGCGGCGCAGGCTGGCGCCGGAGAGCGGCAGCGGCACGCTCAGCACTTCCTCGGAACCGTCGCGGCGGATTTCCGCCCAGGCCTTGCCGAGGCCGTAGTCGTCGTTCGCCTCGTAGGCGATCTCGAGCGCCAGGCGCGGCGTGGGCGTGGGCGGGTCGGTGAAGGCGATGGTGGGCGGGCGGTCCGGAACGATGCTGATGGGCCAGGCGGCCACCTCGCGGTCGCCCTGCCTGACGGCGACGCGCTCGGCCGCCGTCAGTTCCACCTCGATCTGCCGGTTACGGCTGTCGATCGCCTGGAAAGGCGTCACCTGCGCGTCGACGGTGAGCGCCGCCTCGCCCCGGCCGCCATGCAGCCGGGCGACCAGCTTGGCGCCGGCCGGTACGCGAACCGCCGATTCCGGCCTGATCGGCCCGTCCTCGCGGGTGAGGAAGACCGGAGGCAGGCCGGTATAGGCCGGCGGATTGATCCAGGCATCGAGGCGCGGCGGCGGCTCGCCCGCCTTGGCCAGAGCGGGGCTGAACGCCGCCTTCAGGCGGCGCGGCGCGTCCGTATTGGCAACCGAAAGGCCGACCGCGAGCAGGATCAGCAGCGCCGCCCTGAGGCCGAAGGGGTCGAGCGTCATCCAGGACGTACGCGGCCGGCCGACCCTGAGGCGGCGGATGGCGGCGCGCGCCCGGTCGAGATGCGCCTCCCACAGCGCGCGGGTGCCCGAATCGGTTCCGGCCCCGACGAGATCGTCCTCCAGCGCCAGAAGCGGGCGGTGATCGAAGCCGGAGGCGCGTTCGAGGCGGCGGCGGGCTTCCTCGTAGGAGGCCGGCCGCCAGCCGCGCGCCGCCCACCAGAGCGCGGCGATGCCCAGGGCGGCGAAGCCGGCGAGGCCGACAATATGCAGCCAGCCCGGCAGTTCACGCCAAAGGTCGAACAGCGAGAGCACCAGGAAGACACCGGCGAGACCGCCCAGCGGCAGCAGCGCAGGCCACAGCCGCTCCCACAGCAGGGCGGCGCGGGCACGGGCGATCTTTCGCCCGTAGAGCGTTGAAATGACGGGTTCTTTCGTCCTGCTCAAGCGACGCGCCCTGCCCAGGGCGGCAAGCGGTCGGCGCCGATCAGGTCGTCGAGCGGGGGCCGTGGCCGCACCACGGCGAAGGATTCACCGGAAACGAGCACTTCCGGAACCAGGGGACGGGTGTTGTAGGTCGAAGCCATCACCGCACCGTACGCTCCCGCAGAAAGGATCGCGATCATGTCATCGGAACGCAATTCCGGTGCCAAACGATCCAGAGCCAGGACGTCTCCAGTCTCGCAGACCGGCCCGACGAAATCCACCCGCCCTCGCGGAGAGTTGTCCGCCGGCTCCCGGACCGGAATGACCCCGTGATGGGCATCGTACAGGGAGGGCCTGATCAGATCGTTCATGGCCGCGTCGACGATGACGAAGGTTTTGGCCTCGCCCCGCTTCACGTAGATGACGCTGGACACCAGGATGCCGGCATTCCCGACCAGGAATCGCCCTGGCTCCATGACGTACTGGCAGCCGAGGTTGCCGAGTACCCGGCGCGCCATCTCGGCATATTCGGCGACGGAGGGCGGTGCCTCCTCGTCCTCGTAGGGGATGCCGAGGCCGCCGCCGAGATCGACCCGGGTGATGTCGTGCCCCTCGCCCCGCAGCATCCGCACCAGATCGGCGACGCGGCGGAAGGCGGTCTCGAAGGGCTCGATCGTCGTCACCTGCGAGCCGATATGGACATCGACACCGACGAGGGTGAGCCCCGGTAGAGCGCGCGCGCGGCCGTAGACTTCCGAGGCGCGGGTCCAGGGAATGCCGAACTTGTTCTCGGCCTTGCCGGTCGTGATCTTCGCATGCGTCTGCGCATCGACGTCGGGGTTGACGCGGATGGCGACGGGGGCGGTCCGCTCCATCGCCGATGCGATCTCGCTCAGCGCTTCGAGCTCGGGCTCGGATTCGACGTTGAACTGCCGGATGCCCTTGCCGAGAGCGAAGGCCATCTCGGCCTTGGTCTTGCCGACACCCGCGAAGACGATCCTTTCCGCCGGGATGCCGGCGGCGAGCGCCCGGCGCAACTCGCCTTCGGAAACGACGTCGGCCCCGGCGCCCATCTCGGCGAAGGTGCGGATCACCGCCTGGTTGGAATTCGCCTTGAGCGCATAGCAGACGAGCGCGTCCTCGCCCGCGAAGGCATCGGCATAGAGCCGGTACTGCCGCCGCAGCGCTGCGGTCGAGTAGCAATAGAACGGCGTGCCGACCTCGGCCGCGATGGCGGCCAGCGACACGTCCTCGGCATGCAGGATGCCACCGCGATAGTCGAAGGGGCTCAGTTCTTCCGGTCCTTCTGCAGATCGACATCGGAACGCTTCGGATCGCTGCCCGCAGGCGCTTCCGGATCGCCCTTCTTGCCGCAGGCCCCGAGGGCCAGCATGGCCGCCAGCGGCAACACCAGCCAGAACCTCACAGTCCCAGCTCCCGTCGCCAGGCCGCGACCGCCTCGGCCACCCGCGCCGGCGCGGTGCCGCCGAAGCTGGTCCGGCTCCTGACCGAATTCTCCACGCCGAGCACGGCGAAGACATCCTCGGTGATGCCCGGATGCACCGCCTGCAGATCCGCCAGCGTCAGCGCCTCAAGGCCGATACCCTGCCCTTCGGCCAGCTTCACCGCGCGCCCGGTCACATGATGAGCCTCGCGGAAGGGCAGGCCCTTCTCGCGCACCAGCCAGTCGGCGAGATCGGTGGCGGTGAGGAAGCCCACCTCGGTGGCGCGGCGCATGGCGGCGACGTTCACGGTCATGTCGAGGATCATGCCGGCGGAGGCGGCGACGCAGAGCTCGATCGTATCGGCGGCGTCGAAGACCGGCTCCTTGTCCTCCTGCATGTCCTTGCCATAGGTGAGCGCCAGGCCCTTCAGCGCGATGGTGAGCGCGTTGAAGGCGCCGATGACGCGGCCGGCCTTCGCCCGCACCAGCTCGGCGGCATCGGGGTTGCGCTTCTGGGGCATGATCGAGGAGCCCGAGGAGAAGGCATCCGACATGCGCACGAAGCCGAACTGGGCCGAGGACCAGATCACCAGTTCTTCGGCGAGGCGCGAGAGGTGGGTGGCGCAGATGGACGCCACCGCCAGGTATTCCTGGGCGAAGTCGCGCGCCGAGACGGCATCGAGCGAGTTCCGCATCGGCCCTTCGAAGCCGAGCGCCTTCGAGGTCATGTGCCGGTCGAGCGGGAAGGAGGTGCCGGCCAGCGCCGCGGCGCCGAGCGGGTTCTCGTTCATGCGCTTGCGCGCATCGCGCAGACGCGAGCGGTCGCGGCCGAACATCTCGACATAGGCCAGCATGTGATGGCCGAAGGTGACCGGCTGGGCCGCCTGCAGATGGGTGAAGCCCGGCATCACCGTCTCCACATGCTCGGCGGCGCGGGCAACGAGCGCCTTCTGCAGCTCGACCAAGAGGCCCTCCAGGCGGTCCATCGCATCGCGAACCCAGAGGCGGAAATCGGTCGCCACCTGGTCGTTCCTGGAGCGCGCCGTGTGCAGCCGCCCCGCCGGTTCGCCGATGATCTCCTTCAGGCGGGATTCCACATGCATGTGGATGTCTTCCAGCACCGGATCAAAGACCATCTGGCCGGCATCGATCTCGCGCTCGACCTGGTCCAGGCCCTTCAGGATGGCGGCGCCGTCGGCGGCCGGGATGATCCCCTTGGCCACCAGCATGCTGCAATGCGCGCGGCTGCCCGCTATATCCTGGCGGTAGAAGCGCTTGTCGAAGTCGATCGAGGCGTTGATGCGGCTCATCAGGGCGGCGGGGCCCTGTTCGAACCGCCCGCCCCAGAGTGCGTTCGCCGAAGGCTTTTCAGTGGTCATGCGATGGTCTTGATGATGAGGTTCTGCACATTCGGTCTCTTCTCCGCCGCCCTCGGCCTCTTCCTGGCCACGGCTGCGGCGGCAGCGGACCTGAAGCCGCTTGCGACCGGCACGGTGGCGGAGTTTAAGGCCGCCGAGGCGCCGAAGGAAGCCGCCGCGATCGCTTTCCAGGACGCTTCCGGCCAGCCGCTCGACCTCGGCGCCTTCCGGGGCAAGGTGGTGCTGCTCAACCTCTGGGCGACCTGGTGCGCCCCTTGCGTCACCGAGATGCCGGCGCTGGACCGCCTGCAGGGGGCGCTGGGGGCCGCGGATTTCGAGGTGCTGGCGCTGTCCCTCGACCGGGCGGGGGCGGAGAAGGCCAAGGCCTTCCTGGCCCAGCTCGGCATCGGCAAGCTCGGGTTCTACATCGATCCCAGCATGAAGGCGGCCCGGGCGCTCGGCGCCCAGGGGCTTCCCGTCAGCATCCTGATCGACCGGCAGGGCCGCGAGATCGGCCGCCTGACCGGCCCGGCCGAATGGGACGCGCCCGAGGCCCAGGCGCTGATCAAGGCGGCGATCGCCGCCCAATAACGAGGACGGAGGAAATCATGCTCAACGGGGTGAAAGTGGTGGAGTTCGGCCAGAACCTGGCCGGCCCCTTCGCCGGGCAGATCCTGGCCCATATGGGCGCCGAGGTGATCAAGGTGGAGCGCCCCGGCCCCGGCGACGACGCCCGCGCCTGGGGTCCGCCTTTCGTCGACGGGTCGGCGGTGGGCTTCCACATCATCAACCAGGGCAAGAAATCGGTCAGCGTCGACCTCGAGAACGGCGCCGAGCGAGCCGCGCTGATCGAGCTGATCGGCCGTTCCGACGTGTTCCTGCACAACCTGCGCCCCGGCGTGGTGCAGAAGTTCGGCATCGACGGGCCGGCACTCCTGAAGCGCTTCCCCACCCTCGTCTATGCCGATATCGGCGCCTTCGGCCACAAGGGCCCCTTGACGCTGAAGCCCGGCTACGAACCGCTCTTGCAGGCGTTCTCGGGTCTGGTCAGCGTCAACGGCCACCCCGACGGCCCGCCGGCCCGCATCGGCGCCAGCGTGGTCGACTACGGCACCGGCATGTGGACCACCATCGGCATCCTGGCGGCGCTCTGGAACCGTTCGCAGACCGGCAAGGGTGCGGTGGTCAATACCTCGCTGTTCGAGACGGCCTTGGGCTGGGCCGGGCCGCACCTCTCGGGCTTCGGCGCCACCGGCCAGGTGACGCCGCGCCAGGGCACCGGGCATCCCTCGCTCGTCCCCTACGAGGCCTTCGAGACCAGCACCGGGCCGCTCGTCATCACCGCCGGCAACCAGCGGATCTGGGCCAAGCTCTGCAAGGAGCTCGGCCATCCGGAATGGACCGCCGACCCGAAATTCGCCGACAACAAGGCCCGGCGGGCCAACAAGGCGGAACTGATCGGCCTGATCGCCGCCATCATGGCGACCGACAGCAAGGAGGCGTGGACAGAGCGGCTGGAGAAGGCCGGCGTGCCCTGCGCGCCCATCCACAGCATCCCCGAAGTCCTGAAGCACCCGCAGACGGCGGCGATCGGCGCGCTTTCCAACCTGCCCGGCACCGCCATCCCCTTCACCGGCCTGCCTATTTCCTTCAACGGGACACGGCCGGCCGCCGCCCCCGGCGCGCCGGAAGCGGGCGCGGACACGTTGACAAGCCTGCCCGCGGCCACGAGATAAGCCTTCGCCCTTCCCGGAGCCTTCCCCGATGAACCAGATTCCCGTGACCGTGCTGACCGGATTCCTCGGCGCCGGCAAGACCACGCTCCTCAACCGCATCCTCACCGAGAACCACGGCAAGAAATACGCCGTCATCGTCAACGAGTTCGGCGAGATGGGGATCGACGGCGACCTCGTGGTGAATGCCGACGAGGAAATCTTCGAGATGAACAACGGTTGCATCTGCTGCACCGTGCGCGGCGACCTGATCCGCATCATCGGCGGGCTGATGAAGCGGACGGCCGATTTCGACGGCATGATCATCGAGACGACCGGCCTTGCCGATCCCGCCCCGGTCGCCCAGACCTTCTTCGCCGACGAGGACGTGAAGAGCCGCACCAAGCTCGATGCGGTGGTGACCGTGGTCGACGCCTTCCACTTCCTGACCCGCGTTTCCGAGACGAAGGAGGCCGAGGAGCAGGTGGCCTTCGCCGACATCATCCTGATCAACAAGACCGACCTGGTGGATGCGGAGACCCTGAAAGCCGTCGAGGCCCGCATCCGCGGCATCAATCCCTATGCCCGGCTGATCCGCACCGAGAAGAGCGCGGTGGCATTGGACCAGGTGCTGGACAAGGGCGCCTTCGACCTGAAGCGCATCCTGGAGATCGAGCCCGACTTCCTGGAGAAGGACCACGGGCACGACCACCATGATCACGACCACGACCATCACCACGATCATGGCCATCATCATCACGGTCACGGTCAGGCGCTGGACCCGAACCGCCACGAGGGCGGCATCGAGAGCATCTCGATCGTCACCACCCGCCTGGTCGACGTGAAGAAGTTCCAGACCTGGGTCTCCGGCATCCTGCAGGAGAAGGGTGCGGACATCCTGCGCAGCAAGGGCATCCTGTCGCTTCCCAATGCCGAGAAGCGCTATGTCTTCCAGGGCGTGCACATGCTGATCGATTCCGACTGGGGCGAGGCCTGGAAGCCGGCCGACAAGCGGCAGAGCAAGATCGTCTTCATTGGCCGCAAGCTCGACCGGGCCGAGCTGGAGAAGGGTTTCGCCGGCTGCCTGCTGCCCGCGGCATGAGCGCCGATCCCCTCAACCAGCCGCGCACCACCGCCGTCCCCCTCGGGCAGTACGTCGTTGCCGCGGCGGCACTTCCCGACGCGGCCGGCTTCGCGCTCGGCGACGGCAGCCTTGCCGTCATCACGCAAGGCGAGGTGCGGCGCGTGGTGGTGAACGACAAGGGCGCGCTCCTCTCGCTTGCCGCCCATGACGGCGCCTTCGTCGTGGGCGACGATGCCGGCCGGGTGACGCGCGTCGGCATCGATTGCGCGCTCGCCCCGATCGCCGAGGTGAAGGGCAAGTGGATCGAGCACCTGGCCGCGCATGGGGCGAAGAAGGTGCTCGCCTTTTCCGCCGGCAAGGAAATCACCGTCATCGATGCGAAGAACGGGCAGCGCGCGCTCGGCCCGCATCCCTCCACCGTCGCCGGTCTCGCCTTCAGCCCGGACGGCAGCCGGGTGGCGGCGGCGCATTACGGCGGGGTCAGCGTCTGGATCCACGACCGACCGGAGCAGGCCCCGCGCAAGCTCGCCTGGAAGGGCAGCCACATCGCCATCGCCTATGCGCCGAACGCGAAGTTCATCGCCACGGCGACGCAGGAGAACGCGCTCCACGTCTGGCGCCTCGCAAACAGCGCCGACATGCAGATGCGCGGCTATGCGGTGAAGCCGAAGACGATCGCCTGGACGCCCGACAGCCTGTTCCTCACCTCCTCGGCCAGCGACGCGGTGACGATGTGGCCGTTTGCGGGGGATGGGCCGGAGGGCAAGCCACCGGTCGAATTCGGCACCCGCGACGGGGCCTTCATCTCGGTCGTGCAGGCGCATCCCAGGCTGAAGCTCATCCTCTGCGGCTGGGAAGACGGGCTGATCACGCTGGCAGATCCGGCCCAGAAGCGCGCCATGCCGCTGCACCGCGCCGACGGCATCCTCTCCACGCTCGCCTTCGATCCGACGGGCACGAAGGTGCTGTACGGGACCGAGACCGGCGAGGCCGGGGTGATCGAACTGCCGATCACGGGGCGAAGCTAGCCGTTCCCACCCCGTCTCCGGACAAGCAATGCAATTGCGGCTTTGAAGCACACGCTTTTTTTGAATCGGATATTGGAAGCGGCGGCTCAATCCCCAATTATCCATTTAGCGCCGCACGGAATGGAGCATCAGCAATCATGCCTTTTGGTGCCCATGTCATCTCCGCCGTCGAGAATGCGCTCGCAGACTGCTTCAACTACCACAGATCTCTAGACGCATTTGTTACTCGGTCGGGCATTGGATCTGAGATCCTAATTGAAGCTAGAAAAATAGCGGAAGCGCGCGTACAGCAAGGGGGACGATTCGAAAAGGCTCCCAAAAGATATGTGGTTCAGGAATTGATAAGTATCATAGAAAGGCAAAAAGACTCAGAGAAATTGCTAGCAAATATTATAACTGGATTATGTAAAGGAAATTTTCCAGAAGCGATTGACACTGGCCTTGATGCAATCAAGGTACTTTCTCGAATCCAGCGCACCGAATCTGAAGAAAAGGCCGAAGCCTTAAGAATAAAACGAGAGGAAGACGCCGCGAAAGCGCGCCTGCAAGAGAGAGAGCGCGAAAAGCGGATTCAAGAATCAGCCCAGCAGAGGGAAAAATTTCGGGATCATTTCATACAACTTGCGGCTCAAACGGATAGCCAAGCCAGAGGTTATATGCTTGAGCGATTCTTGAATGATTTATTTCATTTTGAAGGACTCAATCCTCGAGGATCTTTTAAGCAAACTGGGGAACAAATCGATGGGTCGTTTTTGCTTTCAGGAAGAACCCACCTCGTAGAGGCTCGTTGGGTGGCCGCGCCCGTTGGAGGCGCAGGTTTTGCAACTTTAATGTACAAGATTGAGGGAAAGACTGCCGATACGCGAGGTCTCTTTGTCTCAATCAATGGCTACTCCGCAGAGGCCATGATCGGTTTAAAGTCAAAAGGAGAATTGCGCTTTATATGTATAGATGGAGCGCATTTGATGCGATGCCTGAAGCTTGGCGGCAGTCTCAAGGATCTATTAGATGTACTATGGCGCCATGCTGGCGAAACTGGAGAGGGTTATCTTCCGGCGAGCAAAATGAAGTGATAACTAGGTATTTATATTCATCGATCAGAATTCGACTGGAACATGAAGTAGGCTCCGCAGCACCAATAATCGGAGTGGCATTGTCGACATTCGTGGCGACGGGGCGGAAGGCAAGCCGCCGCTCGAATTCGGCATCCGCGACGGCGCCTTCATCTCGGTGGTGCGGGCGCATCCGCGGCTGAAACTGATGCTCTGCGGCTGGGAGGACGGGCTGATCACGCTGGCCGATCCGGCGCAGAAGCGCGCCATGCCGCTGCACCGCGCCGACGGCATCTTCTCGACGCTCGCCTTCGATCCCACGGGGACGAAGGTGATGTACGGGACCGAGACGGGCGAGGCCGGGTGATCGAACTGCCGATCGCGGGGCGGTAGCAGCAAGGACGGCGGGTTGACATATTTCCGCAGTCTCAGTATGTCATGACATATGACCGAGCGAACCACCGTCCGCCTTCCCGACGATCTGATCAGGCGCGCCAAACGCAAGGCCGCTGCTGACGGCCGCTCGCTCACAGCGTTGATCGAGGACGGATTGCGCCGCGTTCTGAACGAGGACCGACCGGTCTACAAAGCCCCGCGCATCCTGCCGCCGGTGAGCACGGCGACAGGGGGCCTGATGCCCGGGATCGATCTGAACGACACGGCCGCGCTCCAGGAGAGGGACGATCTGGATTTCGCCGAGCGGCTGAAGTGATCCTGGCCGACGTCAATGTGCTGATCTACGCGTTCCGCCGGGATGCCCCGCAACATGTCGTCTGCAAGCCGTGGCTAGACAAGATCATCGACGGCGACGCGCAGTTCGGTCTGTCGCCGCTGGCACTGAGTGCGTTGGCGCGGATCGCCACCAATCCTCGGATCTTCAGGGACCCCAGTCCGATTGAGGAAGTCTTCGACTATTGCGACAATCTGCTGGCCCAGCCGCATTGCGAAATCGTCCAGCCCGGCGAGCGGCATTGGGCGATCTTCACCCGGCTATGCGTCGAGACGGGCACACGCGGACCGCGCATCACCGATGCCTGGTTTGCCGCCCTCGCCATCGAGCACGCCTGCACCTGGATCACCTACGACCGCGACTACGCCCGCTTTCCGAACCTGGACTGGCGACAGCCGGTCCTTTGAGCGCGTGCAGGCGATGGTCGGCGGCAGACGCTTGCAATCCTGCCTTCTCCTCGTCTATATCGCTCATCGTCGAATAACGATGAATGAGACGCAGATGCCTGCGGCGGCCGGGCGCGCGAGCGCGAACGAGAGTCTGTCCGAGGCCGATGCGGCGCTGGCGGCGGTGGCCAAGGCGCTGGCGCATCCGGTGCGAGTCCACATCGTTCGCCTGCTGCTGGCGAAGCGGTCCTGCATCGGCTGCGACATCGTCGACGAGGTCGGGCTGGCTCAATCCACCGTCTCCGAGCATCTGCGTATCCTGAAGGCGGCCGGCGTCATCACCGGTGAGATCGAGCGGCCGCGCGTCTGCTATTCGTTGAACCCCGGCAGCCTGCTGCCGCTCGCCGGATTGCTGAACGCCGTGTTCGGCAACGAGAATGCCGCCGCCTGTTGCCCCCCGAGCGCGCGCAAGGCACCCTGATGTCGAGTTTCGAACGCTACCTGTCGCTGTGGGTGGCGCTCTGCATCGCCGCCGGCATCGCGCTCGGCAGCCTGGCGCCGGGCCTGTTCCAGGCCCTGGCCGCGCTCGAATACGGGTCGGTCAACCTCGTCGTCGCCGTCCTCATCTGGTTCATGGTCTATCCGATGATGGTGGCGGTGGATTTCGCCAGCCTCGCGCGCGTCCATGAACGCCCGAAGGGCCTCATCATCACGCTGGTGGTCAACTGGCTGATCAAGCCCTTCAGCATGGCGGCGCTGGGCGTCCTGTTCTTCCAGCACCTGTTCGCCCACCTGATCGATCCAGCTGATGCCGGGCAGTACATCGCCGGGCTGATCCTGCTGGGCGCGGCGCCCTGCACCGCCATGGTCTTCGTCTGGTCGCAGATGACGAAGGGCGACCCGACCTACACGCTGGTCCAGGTTTCCCTGAACGACATCGTGATGATCTTCGCCTTCGCCCCCATCGTGGCATTGCTGCTGGGCGTCACCGACATCGCGGTGCCCTGGGAAACGCTGCTGCTGTCGGTGCTGCTCTATGTGGTGATACCGCTGGCGGCGGGTGCCGTCACCCGCATGCGGCTGACCCGACGGGCGGGGGCCGCGGGCGAGGCGGAGGTGGCGCGTTTCACGGGTGCGATCAAGCCGCTCTCGATCCTGGGGCTGCTCGCCACCGTGGTGCTGCTGTTCGGCTTCCAGGGACGGATCATCCTGGAGCAGCCCTTGCTGATCGGGCTGATCGCCGTGCCGCTCCTGTTCCAGTCCTACGGCATCTTCGCCATCGCCTATGCCGCCTCCTACCTTTGGCGGGTACCGTTCAGCGTCGCGGCCCCCTCGGCCTTGATCGGCACGTCCAACTTCTTCGAACTGGCGGTGGCGGTGGCGATCGGGCTGTTCGGGCTGAATTCCGGGGCGGCGCTGGTGACCGTGGTCGGTGTCCTGGTGGAAGTGCCGGTCATGCTGTCGCTCGTCGTCTTCGCCAACCGCACGCGGGCCTGGTTTCCGGAGACCGAGGCGGCGCCGATCGCCGGCGGGGCGCGGCCGAGCGTTGGGAAGACGTCGTGACGAAGCGCATCCTCTTTCTCTGCGTCGCCAATTCGGCGCGGAGCCAGATGGCCGAAGGACTGGCGCGACATATCCTCGGGCCGGGGGCCGCGGTCAGCAGCGCCGGATCACAGCCCGGCAGGGTCAATCCTTTTGCCATCGAAGCGATGGCCGAGATCGGCATCGACATTTCCGGCCAGCGATCGACATCGGTCGCCGACGTGGATCCCGCCGGGCTCGACCTGGTGGTGACGCTCTGCGCCGAGGAGGTGTGTCCGGTGTTGCCCGGACGCGTGCAGCGCCTGCATTGGCCCATCGCCGATCCCGCGTCGAGCGATCCGTCGCTTGCGACCGACGACCTGCGCCGGCGCTTCCGGACGGCACGGGATGAGATACAGGCCCGCATCGAGACCCTGCGGGGCGAGCTCAGCGCGTAGCCGGCGGTGTCCGAAACAGCGGCCGGCATCAGCCTTCCATCCGCTCAGCGGATGCTGCCGTCGTCCCAGTAGAAGAGCGTCAGGTTCATGATCATGTCGACCGTCTGCCCGTCCGCGGCGAGCGGCAGGGACACCCGCTCGATGATGTCGACATAGGTCGAGTGCCGCAGCAGCGGCTTGCCGCGCGACCAATTCGGCTCGCGGCCGTCGCAAACACTCTCGAACAAGCGGGTGCCGACACCGGGGTCGGACATGAAGCGGGGATCGTCGAGAAAATCGCCCTTGCGGCCCGGAATGCCGGCATCGACCAGCCGGGTTCCGATCAGGCGATAGCGGAAACGCCGCGGCTTGCCCGGCACGACATCGAGCAGCCAGATGTTCGGCAGAAGTTTGGGCACCCGCATCGGGTCGAAGTGCTGCCGCCCCGGCAACATGCCCGGGGCCGGCGTCAACTCTCGCCAGTGCTCGATCAGCTGCAGAACCTTCGGATGCGGTGCCTCGGGCGTGGTCGCCGAGGACGCCCTGCCACCTGCCGCGTCGGTCATCATGTTTCCCTGATCGCGGGCGGCGATACGAGGGCCGGCCCGGACGATAGCGCCACGAATGGCAGGCAACTCGCTATCACGACTCCCGTAAAGATCGCGTGAATTTGGCCCGGCCGGCGGCTCACGCCGCGGCGGCGCGGAGATCGAAGCTTTCGTCGGCGGCCTCGGCCGGAGAGACAGCCGCCGGGCCGGCCAGCAGGCGCCGCGCGATCATGTGATCGCCGGGACGGTTCATCGATTCGACGGCGAGCAGCCGGTCGCCGCGATAGCAGAAGATCGAGAAACTGCCCGACGCCGGATCGCCGCGAAGCACCGCGCGGTCGTGGCCGACGCCCAGGCCGGCGATCTGCAGCTTGAGGCTGGCCTGGTCACTCCAGAACCATGGCACCTTGTCGTAGGCGGCCAGCCCGCCGAGCAAGCGGTCGGCAATGCAGCGCGCCTGGTCCGCCGCATTCTGCACGGATTCCAGGAGAACCGGCGCCTCGGCGAATGGCGACGGGAACCGCGCGCAATCGCCCATCGCGGAGATCGCCGGATCCGCCGTCGCGAGCGTGGCGTCAACCAGGATACCGTTCTGGACGGGCAGGCCGGCGGCGGCGGCAAGCCCGGTATTGGGCAGGACACCGGCGGCGATCAGGACGAGATCGGCCGGGACCATCTCGCCCGTGCTGGTCTCGACGCCTTCCGCACGCCCTGTGCCGATGACACGGACGGTTCCGGTATCGGTCAGGAGCCGCGCGCCCCAGCCCCGATGCGCCCGCGTGATATGCGCAGACATGAATTCGGTGATGCCGCGCATGAGCGGTCGCGCCGCCAGTTCGATGACCGTGACCAGGAGGCCCCGTTCGCAGGCGACGGCGGAAAACTCCATCCCGATGAAGCCGGCGCCGATCACCGCTACCGAACGCGCCGTCTCCATGGCGGCCCGGAGCGCGTCGGCCTCGACCTTCGTACGCAGCATGAAGACGCCGGGAAGACCCGCGCCCGGAATCGGCAGCCGGCGGTTTTCCGCGCCTGTGGCGATGACCAGGTGTTCGTAAGCGAGCCGGTCGCCGGAGCGAAGGGTGACCCGGCGGGCCGCGCGATCGATCTGCGTCACCGGATCGCCCATGTGCAGGCCGATCTTCTGGGACGCGTAGAAACTCTCCGGCCGGAGCGCCAGCGCGGCCTCGTTCATCTTGCCGGCGAGATAGAGCTTGGAAAGCGGCGGGCGCTGATAGGGCAGACCCGCCTCGTCACTCAGCAGGGTGATCGGCTCGTCATAGCCGCCCTGGCGGAGCGACGCGGCAAGCTGTACGGCGGCATGACCGGCCCCGACGACGACGACACCGGCCATGCCTCGATGCGTCCTAGTTCCTGATCCGCACCGGAAGGCTGGCGTAGCCCTTGACGAAGGACGAGAAGATGCGGGCCGGTTCGTCCAGCACCTCGATGTCGAGATCGCGCTTCAGGATTTCTTCCCAGACGATCTTCAGCTGCATCTCGGCCAGGCGGTTGCCGACGCAGCGGTGGATGCCGAAGCCGAAGGACAGATGCTGGCGCGCCCGCGGCCGGTCGATGATGAGATCGTTGGGGTTCTCGATCACGTCCTCGTCGCGGTTGCCCGAGACGTACCACATGACCACCTTGTCACCCTTGCGGATCTTCTTGCCGCCGAGTTCGGCATCGGCGAGCGCGGTGCGGCGCATATGGGCGAGCGGGGTCTGCCAGCGGATGATCTCCGGCACCGCGCTGTCGAGGAGGGCGTGATTCGCCTTCAGCTTCTTGTACTGCTCGGGGAACAGGCTGAAGGCATAGAGGCCGCCGGTCAGCGAGTTGCGGGTGGTGTCGTTGCCGCCGACGATCAAGAGGATGAGGTTGCCGAGGAATTCCTGCGGACCCATGTTCTTGGTCGCCTCGGCATGCGACATCATCGAGATCAGGTCGTTGCCGACCTCGGGCGAATTCACCCGCTCGTTCCACAGGTTCATGAAATAGGCGGCGCATTCCAGGAGCTCGGCGCGGCGCTGTTCCTCGGTGTCGACGATGCCGCCGCCCGGGATGGCGGTGGCGACGTCGGACCAGCGAGTGAGCTTGCGGCGGTCCTGGAAGGGGAAATCGAACAGCGTCGCCAGCATCTGCGTCGTCAGTTCGATGGAGACGCGATCGACCCAGTCGAAGGTCTCGCCCCGCGGCAGGCCGTCGAGGATGGTCTGGGCGCGTTCGCGGATGATGTGCTCGAGCTTTGCGAGGTTGCCCGGCGCCACGATCGGGCTGACCGCGCGACGCTGCTCGTCGTGCTTGGGCTGATCCATGGCGATGAACATCGGCAGGGGGAAATCCTGCTTCTGGTCGCGGATGGAGATGCCGCCGAGCGTGGAGAGCGAGGAATAGACCTGGTGGTTGGTATCGACCGCCATGATGTCCTTGTACTTGGTCACCGACCAGTAGGGACCGAACTCGCTCTCTTCGCTGTAGTGCACCGGGTCCTCTGCCCGCAGCCGCTCGAAATAGGGCCAGTGGGTGTTCGACTGGAAGAGCGCGGAATCGGCCGGGCGGATGTCCTTCAGCGACATCGAATAGGCGCGCTCGCGGGCATCCCGCGCGGCGTCGACGGCGATGTAATTCATGGCGCGTCCTCCTTGTTCTCGTCTCAGTGCTGCCCGTCGGGCATACGAACAACCAGGCCGTCCAGCTCGGGCGTCACCACGATCTGGCAGGACAGGCGGGAATTCTCGGCCGTGGCATTGGCGAAGGAGAGCATGCTCTCCTCCATCTCGGTGCGGCTCCCCGTCTTCGAGATCCAGTCCGGCTCAACATAGACATGGCAGGTGGCGCAGGCGCATTCGCCGCCGCAATCGGCGTCGATGCCGGGGACGTTGTTGTCCACCGCGCCGCGCATGACCGATTCACCCACCACCGCGTCCACGGTGTGGCTGGTCCCGTTGTGTTCGATATAGGTGATCTTCGCCATTCCCGACCCTGTCTCGTCGCCCGGGGCTTCATCGGCCCGCTACGGGGCGGACACTGGCATTTTTCGGGCCGTGTCGGCAATGCGCCCGTCCGCCACGGCGGCCGGCACATCGGAGTCAGTTCGCAGCGACTACGGCGAGATACCGGTAGGGCCGAGGCTGGCCGAAATTTCGCGCGGCGATGTCCCATTGCTCGGCCTGCCCGTTCAGGCGCAGACGGAAATAGACGGACGTGAATTCCACACGCTGGGGCTGTCCCAGAGCGCCGAAGCTCTGCCCCCGGCCGCCGCGCGGCGCCGCCGTACGCGCGAGCGTCGCGGCCAGGTTCTGCAGAAAGGGCTTGTGCAACGCAAAGGCGGGAATGGCGTCGAACTCGGTATAAAGGGCGATGTCGCTCGGCGAATAAACCTCTGCCAGATGGACATTGAGTGCGAAGCGCGCACCATCGGCATCGGTGACTGCGACTCGCATGCCACACCCCTCCTGCACAGCCGCGCGCAGGGGTTCGGTGTCGGCGGGCCGAGCGCTCGACCAGAGCGGCCTGCCCGGCTCCTCGCCGACAAAGCGGGCCGACTGGTAGGCGGCGAGCTGGTAAGCGCGGGCGACACCGGCGAGCGGCGTGGCGTTGACCACCAGCCCGAAACGGTCCGAATAGCCATAGATGCAGGGAAACGGCTGCTCCCCCGTCGCCTTGGACCAGAGCGGTGCATGGCCACTGCGCGTGAAGGCCCAGGGATTGTCGTCGGTCGCGACGAGCACCGGCAGGGGCAGGCTCTCGAACTCGGGCTGCTGGGGAAACTCGTGCCGGCGGATGTTCAGCACGATCCTGGTCCAGCCGCCGCGATCGATGAGACTGCTATCCAGGCCGAGGTTCGGTGCGGGATCGGACACGGTGGAGCTCCTGGTATCAAGGCGCCCGCCATTCTTCCGGATGGAGGCCCAGGTCGATTCTACCGATCGCCCATCCCGGGCGATCTCGGAGCGGCCGATAGTGACTGCGGGAAGGGGATCGGACAAGCAAGCATCCGGACACTCGGAAGACCCCGCATGAAACGCCGGTCTGCCGACGGACTATTCCCGTTCCGACAGTTTCAACAGATAGGCCGTGAACTGGGGGCGGTTGCCCGCTCGCAGCAGCCCCGAACGATAGAGGGTGAGCGCACCGTGCAGCAGCGCCCAGAGGGCGACGATACGGTCGCGCCGCGCCGCGCCCGCAGCCCGATCCTGGGCCAGTACCGCTTCGGAGAGGCCGATGACCCGCCAGGCGGCAGCCTTGAGCCGCGGATGACCGGCAATCGCATGGCGGTCACGCGCCATCATCAGGGCGTAGATTTCGGGTTCGTCCAGGGCGAAGCCGGCATAGGCCTCGATGAAGGCGGCCGGCGAACCGGCCGTCTCGAGGGCGTTTGCCAGCGCTTGATAGCCCCGGGCCGCGACGGCCGAGAGCAGCGCCTCGCGATCGGCGTGATGGCGATAGAGGGCGCGGTGGGTAACCCCGATACGCGCCGCCACCGCGCGCATCGACAAGGCTTCCGCCCCCGCTTCGGCAACCAGCGCATAGCCGGCCGCGAGCGAAGCCTCGCCGAGGTCGCCGTGGTGATACGGAGAATTCCCGTGCCGCGCCACGGCACCGGGGCTCAGGCCTTCCGAACGTGCCAGGCGACCACCATGCCGGCCACTGCCTGGCCCTGTTCGTCGGCAAACTCGACCTCGACATCGAACTGCACCTTCCCCTCGGCTTCCAGCCGGGCCAGGAGGTCCGGCGCCGAAATCGCGGTGATTGCCGTGGCTGTGATGCTGCCACGGGCCGTCTTGGCATAGGTGATGCGCGCCGCGGCGGCCACCGGGCGCACCGACAGGATGCGCTCGGCGAAGGCACCGCTCATCGCTCCGCCGGATGCCGTCTCACCCAACGTGAACAGCGCCCCGGCATGCAGCGTGCCGATGTGGTTGCACACCTCCGGCCGCTGCACCAGCCGCGCCACCGCGCGCCCGGCGCCGATCTCCAGCAGTTCCACCCCGGTATGGGCGGCGAAGGGCACCGCCTTCGCCATCTGGGCCCGGATCATCTCGAACATGCTCATCTCGATCTCCAATGTATCCACTGGATACATTATGCCGCCCGCGAGAGATTGCAAGGGCGGCGTGCTATCCTGGCGGCAATGGAAGACGGGGAGGACTAAGACGATGCTGTTCGGATTCGATCTGCCGGCACGAGGGCCGCTCGCCACGCTCGACCAGATGACCCGCCTCGCCACCGAGGCCGAGGCGATGGGCTTCGCCCGGGTGACCGTCTCGGACCATGTGATCTTCCCGCGGACGATCAACGCGCGGTATCCCTATTCGGAAAGCGGCGATTTCCCCAATGCGGGCGAAGGCGACGTCTTCGACCAGTTGACCGTGATCGCCTTCCTCGCGGCGCGAACGACGACGCTCCGCTTCCTCACCTCGGTCATGGTGGTGCCGCACCGCCAGCCGGTGCAGACGGCCAAGGTGATCGCCACCATCGACGTGCTGTCGGGCGGGCGCATTTCCATCGGCTGCGGCGCCGGCTGGCTGAAGGAGGAGTTCGAGGCCATCGGCGCCCCGCCGTTCGAGGCGCGCGGCGAGGTGACCAACGAATACATCCAGGCCTTTCGCGAACTCTGGACCAAGGACGCGCCGGCCTTCGCCGGCAAGCACGTCGCCTTCAAGGACATCCTGTTCGCCCCGAAACCGGTGCAGAAGCCGCACCCGCCGATCCTGATCGGCGGCGAGAGCCTGCCCGCGCTCAGGCGGGCAGCGAAGCTCGGCGACGGCTGGTACCCGATCGGCAGCAACCCGCAATTCCCGCTCGATACGCTGCCCCGCTACAAGGCCCGGATCGAGGTGCTGCGGGGCCTGCTGAAGGAGGCCGGGCGCGATCCGCAAGCCTTCACGCTGGGCTATCGCTGCGCCCTGCCCTGGGGCGAGCCCGCCGCCCCGACCGAGGACGGCAGCCGCAAGCTGTTCTCCAGCGACGCCGCGACGATGATCGAGGACATCCGGGCGATGCAGGCACTGGGTGTCAGCAGTCTCGATTTCCGCATGGCGGCCCGCACGCTGGAAGGCACGCTCGCCAACATGAAGCGCTTTCGCGACACGGTGATGGCGCGGCTATAATCGACGTCGCACAGAGACAAGCCTGGGAGCCCGGCCATGACCTATACGCTCGATGCCTTCGCCAAGGACGCGCATGACATTCTCGCCGCCCGGCCCGGCCCCGACGGGCGTGAGGCGGTGGCGCGGAAGCTGGAGCTGCTGCTGGCCGAGGACGGCTTCATCTCCACCTACTGCACCGCCGAGGCGCCGACCGGCCGCACCGTGCTCTACGAGGATCCGAAGCTCGGCTTCCAGATCCTGCGCCACAAGATGGGGGCCGAACACGTCGGCGTGCCGCATGACCACGGCGCCTCCTGGGCGGTCTATGGCCAGGCGGTGCATCACACCGACATGAGCATCTGGAAGCGCCTCGACGACGGATCGGTCGAAGGCAAGGCCAAGGTGGAGAAGGAGAAGAGCTATCGCCTGACCCGCGGCAAGGCCGGCGTCTACAACGGCGCCGACATTCACTCCATCGCCTATCCGGCCGGCGCCATCTTCATCCGCGTCACCGGCACCGATCTCGAGAAGGTCGCCCGCCTGCGCTACGACACGGAAAAAGGAACCGTCATCGTGGAGCGCCGGGCCGGCATGCCGAGCGTGGCGGCCTGATCGGCACTCGCACCGCACGGCGCCGCTGATATAGTCGTGCAGGTACACATAAAGACACGGAAACGTTCATGAGCATAAAGGGCAAGGCCTATATCGCGGGGGCCTACGAACACCCCACGCGCAAGGCCGAAGGTATTTCATTGGCGCAGATCCATGCGGAGGTCTGCAAGGGCGCGCTGGAAGACGCCGGCATTTCCAAGGACGAGGTCGACGGCTTCTTCTGCGCCGGTGACGCGCCGGGCCTCGGTCCGCTCTCCATGGCCGACTACATGGGCCTCACCGGGCTGCGCCATGTGGACGCGACCGATGTCGGCGGGTCGTCCTATATCCTGCATGTCAGCCACGCCGCCCAGGCGATCGCCATGGGCAAGTGCAAGGTGGCGCTGGTGACGCTGGCCGGCAAGCCGCGCACCGGCGGCCCACAGCCGGGCGGCGCCCGGCGCCCGATCGAACCGCCGGACGTGCCCTTCGAAGCGCCGTTCCGGCCCTCGGTGCTGAACCTCTATGCCATGTGCGCGCAGCGCCACATGCATGAATACGGCACCACCTCAGAACAACTCGCCTGGATCAAGGTCGCCGCCTCCCGGCATGCCCAGCACAACCCGCATGCCATGCTGCGCGACGTCGTCACCGTCGAGGACGTGGTGAATTCGCCGGTCGTCGCCGATCCGCTGCATCGCCTCGACTGCTGCGTCATCTCCGACGGCGGCGGCGCGCTGGTCGTGGTGGCGCCGGAAATCGCGGCCCGGCTGAAGCGGCCGAAGGTGAAGATCCTGGGTGCGGGCGAAGGCGTGAAGCACCTGAACGGCGGGCAGGTAGACCTCACCTATTCCGGTGGCCGCATCTCCGGCCCCATCGCCTTTGCCGAAGCCGGCGTGAAGCCTTCCGACATCAAGTACGTGTCGATCTACGACAGCTTCACCATCACCGTCCTGATGCAGCTGGAAGACATAGGCTTCTGCGAGAAGGGCAAGGGCGGCGCCTTCGTCGCCGACGGCAACCTGATCTCGGGCGTCGGCAAGCTGCCCTTCAACACCGACGGTGGGGGGTTGTGCAGCAACCACCCGGGCAACCGCGGCGGCATGACCAAGATCATCGAGGCGGTGCGCCAGCTCCGCGGCGAAGCGCATCCGGCGGTGCAGGTGAAAAGCTGCGACCTGGCGCTGGCGCACGGCACCGGCGGCCTGCTCGGCTCGCGCCACGGCAGCGGCACCCTCATCATGGAAAGGGCCTGAACCATGGCCGACAAGAAGCCCGCGGGTGTTGCCGATGTCGCCACCCAGCCGTTCTGGGACGCCGCCGCCGAAGGCAAGCTCTTGATCAAGCACTGCACGGCGTGCGGCAAGGCGCATCACTATCCGCGCCCGATCTGCCCCTTCTGCTTCAGCGACAAGACCGAGTTCCGTCCGTCCTCGGGCGAAGGCGTGATCTATTCCTGGAGCGTGGAACGGCGCGCCAATCCGCCGCTCGCCATCGCCTATGTGACCCTGCCGGAAGGCGTCACGCTGATGACCAACATCGTCGATGCCGATCTCGACAAGCTGAAGATCGGCCAGAAGGTGAAGGTCGCCTTCCGCAAGCTCGACGACGGCCCGCCGGTGCCGGCCTTCACGCCGGCCTGAGGTAGCTCAACGGAGAAGGGCGGAGGCGCTATGCTGGCCGGCATGACGACCGAGCGCCTCCGCCCCCTTCCCGCCACCCCCGGACAGTGGCTGCTGGTGCCGATCATCGCGGCGGCCGGCATCAACAACATCCTGCTGAAGCAGGAATCGGCGCGGCCCTTGTGGCGCAGCCTGACCGAGGAGATATCCAGCACCGTCGTGGTGCTGGCGCTGCTGCCGGTGCTGTTTCATCTGGCCCGGCGCTGGCCGGCCGCCTGGCCGCCGAAGCCGGCGTGGTTCCTGCGGCATCTCGGCGCCAGCCTCGCCTTCTGCCTGGTCCATGTCGCGGCGATGAACCTGATCCGTGTCGGTGTCTTCGCCGCCATGGGCGAGAGCTATCGCCCCGGGCCGGTGCTCGACGTGCTGGCCTACGAATACGTGAAGGATGCGGGCGCCTATGCGCTGATCCTCTGCTTCGCCTGGATCCTGGATCGCCTCCCCGCACCGGCAAAGCCGTCGCAGCCGCCCCCGAGCTTCGCCGTTCGAACAATGCGGGGCACGGTGATCGTGCCGGTGAGCGAGATCATCCGGATCGAGGCGGCGGGCAACTACGCCACCCTGGTCACGCGCAGCGCATCGCTGCTGCATCGCGCCAGCATGCGCGAGATCGAGGCGGCCCTGCCCGAGGACAACTTCGCCCGCGCGCACCGCTCGCACATCGTCCGCCTCGACGCGGTGGCGGCGATCCGGCGCGACGGCGAACAACACCTGCAGCTCGCCAACGGCGATGTCGTCCCGCTTGGGCGTACCTATGCGCGGGCCCGGGACTGGTGCCTGCGCCTGCCCTCCAGCGACGGCCGTGTCTGAACTGCTGCGGGCGGTGCGGCTCGCCCGGCTGATGCGGGGCGTGAAGCAAAGCCATCTGGCTGAATTGTTGGCGGTCACCCAGGCAACCTTGTCGCGTTGGGAGCGTGGCACGCATCTGCCGGACCCCGACCATGAAGCCGCGCTGCGCCGCTGGCTCTATACCGCGGGCAGCAGCGGTGCCGACGCGGCGTTGAAGCGGCTGGTGGAAAGCTCGGCCCGGCCGGTGCACCTGATCCGCGACGCCACGCACCAGCTTCTCGCCGCTTCCGCATCCCGCGAAGCCGCCTGGCGGGCCACCGCCAACGACCTGCAGGGCCAGTCGATGTGGCGCTTCGCTTCCTCCGAGATCGAAGCCGTGGAGGCAAGGCTCGGCGAGATCGGCTGGTTCGACGGCATCTCCGCCATCGCCTTCCACACCGGCAGCAACACCGATCCTCTGGTGCCGATCGTACCTGGCCGGGTGCTGTGGGAGCGTATCCGCCTGCAGGACGGAACCGAGGCCCGGCTGGTGACCACGCTGTCGGGCGACGGACCGCTGCCGCCGGGTGTGCGCGGCGTATAATTTATACGTGGGCCGCACGGTGCTTCGCCCCTAGCTTCCCGCCGCTTCAGTATCGGTTCGAGGCAAGCCATGGACTTCACCCCTTTCGACAAGCGCGGCTATCCGGTCACGACGGCCGCCGAAGGCTACGGCGAATGGGCCGCGACCTATGAGGAGACGGTGGCCTATGGCCTGGACGAATGGCTGCTGCCGCGCATCATCGGTGTGGACTGGAAAGCGGCGCTCCAGGTTGTCGATCTCGCCTGCGGCACGGGACGCACGGGCGTCTGGCTGAAGGGCCGGGGCGTGGGAGCCATCGACGGCGTCGACATCACCCCGCAGATGCTGGGCGTCGCGAAGGACAAGGCCGTCTACCGCAGCCTGACCCAGGCCGACATCACCGCCACCGGCCTTGGCGCGGGCGCCTACGATCTCGCCACCATGACGCTGGCGGACGAGCACCAGTCCGACCTGCGGCCGGTCTATCGGGAAGCGGCGCGGCTGTTGAAGCCCGGCGGCGCCTTCGTGCTGGTCGGCTATCACCCCTTCTTCCTGATGAACGGTGTGCCCACGCATTACCACCGCGCCGGCGGCGAGGCGGTGACGATCCAAAGCTACGTCCACCTGTTCAGTCATCATCATGAAGCGGGCCGCAAAGCCGGGATGACGCTTGCCGAATTCCAGGAATGCGTGATCGATGAGGACTGGCTCGCCACCAAGCCGAAGTGGCGCAAGCACATCGGTTGGCCGGTCAGCTTCTCGCTGGTCTGGCGCAAGAGCGCTTAGGGCAATGCGAAGGCGACGACGTAGTCGCCGAGCGTCGTGCCAATGCCGCCATGCCCGCCGGCAGCGATGACGACGTACTGCCGCCCGCCCGCCGTATAGGTCATCGGCGTCGCCTGCCCGCCGGCCGGCAGGCGGCCCTTCCACAGTTCCTTCCCCGTCTCCGCATCGAAGGCGCGGAGATAGTTGTCGGTGGCGGCGGCGATGAAGACGAGGCCGGCGGCGGTGGCGATCGGCCCGCCCATGTTCGGCATGCCGAGTTCGAACCAGGGCCAGGGTGCCACGTCGCGGGTGGTGCCGAGCGGCACTTGCCACTTGATGGTGCCCGCCGCCATGTCGACGGCGGCGAGCGTCCCCCAGGGCGGCGGGCTGCAGGGCATGCCGATCGGCGACAGCAGGATCTCGCGCGACAGGGCATAGGGCGTGCCGGCCTGGGCGGTGAAGCCCGGCAGGTCGCGGCTCACCTCGGCGCGCGGTATCAGGCGGACGACGGCGGCGATGTTGCTGACATTGGCGAAGACCAGCTGCCGGCCGCCGTCGAAGGCGATGCCGCCCCAGTTCGATCCGCCGGCATAGGACGGCCACATGATCGTCCCCTTCAGCGACGGCGGGGTGTAGAGGCCTTCCGAGCGGGCGGCGGCGATGCGTTCGCGGCACTTGCCCGCATCCCAGAAGGTGAGGCCGAAGGCGTCTTCCGGCTTCAGCGGCCGGTGACTGACCAGCGGCGGCGGCGCCACCGGGAAAGGCTGGGTGGGTGAGGCCAGTTCGCCCGGCACATCGGATTTCGGCACCGGCCGTTCCTCGATGGCGAAGAGCGGCTCGCCGGTCTCACGGTGGAAGGTGAAGAGGAGGCCCATCTTGGTCGCCTGGATCACTGCCGGCAGCTTGCGGCCGTCGCGCAGGATCTCGGCCAGCACCGGCTGGGCCGGCATGTCGTAGTCCCAGATGTCGTGATGAACGAGCTGACGCGCCCAGACGACGGCACCGGTCCTCGCGTCCAGCGCCACCAGGGAATTCGCATGCGCATTGTCGCCAGGGCGCTCGCCGCCATAGAAATCCGGGCTGGGGGACGAGGTCGGCAGGAAGACCAGGCTGCGGGCCGGGTCGACCGCCATGATCGACCAGACGTTGCCGGCACCGGTCTTTTCCCGCGCCGCCGGACTCCAGCCGAGCCCGGTGGCTTCAGGCTCCTTCCGGGGGATGGGGTCGAAGCTCCAGCGGAGTTGGCCCGAGCGGGCGTCGTAGGCGCGGACGATGCCGAATTCGAGATCGACTGCCCGGTTGTCGCCGATCGACGACCCGACGATGACGAGGTCGCCCCAGATCGCCGGCGGCGAGGTGGTCTGATATTCGCCCGGCGCGCGGATGCGCACGCCCTCGGTCAGGTCGATCTGGCCGTCGCGGCCGAAATCGCTGCAAGGGATGCCGGTGGCACCGTCCAGCGCGATCAGCCGGCCGTCGATGGTACCGGTGAAGATGCGCAAGGCGCAGGAGCCGCTCGCCCCGGGATCGCGCCAGGCGGAAACGCCGCGCGAGGTGATCTCGGAATAGCGGAGGTCGGGTTTCGGCTTGGCGTCGAAGCGCCAAACCTCGGTTCCCTTCGCGGCGTCGACAGCGACGATCCGGTTGAAGGGGGTGGAGAAATAGAGCCGGCCGTCCAGCAGGATGGGTGTCGCCTCGAAGGCGGCCTTGCCCTTGCCGCGGAAGCCTTCGCCCAGGTCGCCATGCCGGTAGGTCCAGGCCGGCTCCAGGCGGGAGACGTTCTGGGGCGTGATCTGGGCATCGGGGGCGAGCCGGGTGCCGCCCGGATCGCGCCCATGGCTTTCCCATCCATCCGCCCGGGCGAGGCCCGCCAGCAGGCACAGAATCAACACAGCCAGACGCATGCCGCACCCTCCGGTCATCGACCGGAGGAAAACGCCGAAAAGGGTTTCAGAACAAGCGGTCTGGGACGAACGGCAGGGTTCGGGGACGAACTACCCGCATTTCGAATAGCCACAGGCGAGGCAGGTGGCGCAGCCCTCCTGCTGCATCAGCGCCGGCTGGGCGCATTTCGGGCAGTAGGCGGCGCCCGGCGGCGGACCGTCCGCTTCTTCCGCGCCGACGGCAAGGCGCTGGAGGCCCGGTTCCACCGGAGTTTCACCGTCGCGCTGGATGAAGCCGATCTCGATCATGTGGCGCTCGATGACCTCGCCGATCGCCGCCAGCAGCGAAGGGACATAGCGGCCCTTCACCCATTGGCCGCCGCGCGGATCGAACACCGCCTTCAACTCCTCGACCACGAAGGTGATGTCGCCGCCGCGGCGGAACACGGCCGAGATCATCCGGGTGAGCGCCACCGTCCAGGCGTAGTGCTCCATGTTCTTGGAGTTGATGAACACCTCGAAGGGCCGGCGGCGGCCGTCCTGCAGGATGTCGTTGACGGTGATGTAGATGGCATGCGCGCTTTCCGGCCAGGTCACCTTGTAGGTGCGGCCCGGCAGCGCCTCGGGCCGGTCCAGCGGCTGGGTCATGTAGACGACGCCGCCGGCTTCCTTGGGCTTCGGGGCCTCGGCCGGCGGCTTCGCTTCGGTGAGCGACAGGACGGAGCCGGTCACCGCGTTGGGCCGGTAGGTGGTGCAGCCCTTGCAGCCCGAGCGGTAGGCCTGGATGTAGACGTCGCGGAAGGCCTCGAAGCCGATGTCCTCGGGCACGTTGATGGTCTTGGAGATCGAGCTGTCGACGTATTTCTGCACCACCGCCTGCATCGCCACATGGTCGGTGGGGGCAAGCGTCTGGGCGGTGACGAAGGCTTCCGGCAAGGGCGCATCGCCGTTCAACTCGCGCCACAGCGAATAGGCGTAGTCGGCCACCTCCTCCTCGCGCCGGGTGCCGTCGGGCATCAGGACGGCGCGGCGGTAGGTGAAGCTGAACACCGGCTCGAGACCGGAGGAAATGTTGCCGGCGAAGAGCGAGATGGTGCCGGTGGGGGCGATGGAGGTGAGCAGCGCGTTGCGGATGCCGTGTTCGGCGATGCCGGCGCGGATATCGGCCGGCAGTTCGGCGATCATCTCGCCTTCCAGGTAGCGCTCGCGGTCGAACAGCGGAAAAGCGCCCTTCTCCGCCGCCAGTTGGACGGAAGTGCGGTAGGCGGCATCGCGGATGCGGCGCATCCAGTCCTCGGTCAGCGCCAGCGCCTCGGGCGAGCCATAGCGGGCGCCGACCATGATCAACGCATCGGCAAGGCCGGTGACGCCGAGGCCGATGCGCCGCTTCGCCACCGCTTCCGCCTGCTGCTGGGGCAAGGGAAAGCGGGAGACGTCGATGGTGTTGTCCATCATGCGGATGGCGACCGTCACCAGCCGCTCCAGCGCCTCGGTATCCAGCGCCGCTTCCGCCTCGAAGGGCCGCGCCACCAGACGCGCCAGGTTCACCGAGCCGAGCAGGCAGGCGCCATAGGGCGGCAAGGGCTGCTCGCCACAATTGTGAACCAGCAGGCCATTGGCGTCGAAGGCGTTGATGCCCGGAATCTGGACATCGTAGACATCCGCCTCGCCCATCAGCTCCAGGCTGTCGACCTCGGCCAGGAAACGCTCGCGATTGAACAAACGCCGATAGCCTGCGATGAGGCGATTGAGACGGGCCGCCTTTTCACTGTCGGCAAAGCCAACCAGATCGGCGAAGCGCAGTACGTTCGCATTGGCTATCACGAGTTCATGGCCGGCAGTGACAGCGTATGCCCGGGTTCCGCCGCAGCCGTCCGGCAAAGATTTGAGGCCTTCCGCCTTCCGGTCGCGATAGATTGTCGAAACGATGCCGAGCCGCAGCAACATGCGCTGCACAGTCTCCAGCCGGGGCAGATCGTGCTGCCACAGGCGGATGCTGACACCTTTGGCTTGGCTGCCGATGACAGTGCCATCCGCGTCGAACAGGCCGCGCAGGAAGCCGCAGTAGAATTCGAACGAGCAGCGTTCGATCGCAGGGCCGATTCGCTTGTCACCGGGCGACATGCCGAGATCCAGCGCAAGCGACTTCACGGCGGCCGTCGTCAGCCGATACTCGTTGCGTCCCGATACGGCGACCCAACCCGAGAAGTCAGCCCGATGCCGCAATGCGCGCGCCGCGGCCAGCGCCGCCAGCATCACCCCATCGACCCCGTCGACGGCATCGCCATTGACGGCGAGCGGCCGTTTCCAGACGGAGAGCACGGCCTTGTCCTTCTTCAGCGTGCCGTCGCCGACGAGAAGGCCGAGCAGGTATCCTTCCGCATCGCCATGGAGCCCCAGCCAACGGGCCGCCTCGCGATGATCGTTCAGCAGGATACGGTCGCCGGGTGACAGTTCGGCAGCCGGCGTCCAGTCGGCGGCTATGCTGTAGCGGGTGCGCGACGTGACGCGCCGCACGGGATGGTCCGCGGTCAGGGTCAGCGCAAAGCCCTCCCGGGTCCGCAGGCGCAGCGTGGGCTTGCGACCGGTCGCGAAGAAGCCGCCGTCACCCGAAGCAAACGGCTGGCCATTGACAATCGCCGTAAAGGGCCGACCCAGCAGGTCTGCCACTTGTCGGGGCCCATCGCCGGTCTGCACCCAGGTGTCAGCCGTTACACAAGGGTTGGTGGCGGCGATGGTCTCGCAATAATGCAGGTTGTTCCGCTGGTTGATGCGGTCGATGAAGATGACGCCGGGCTCGGCCTGGGCGTAGGTCGCCCGCATGATGCGGTCCCAGAGCTGCCTCGCCGGCACGGTCTTGTAGGTGCGGCCGGCGAAAACCAGGTCCCAGGCGGCGTCGTTCTCGACCGCGCGCATGAAGGCGTCGGTGACCAGGACCGAGAGGTTGAACATGCGAAGCCGGGCCGGATCGGCCTTGGCCTCGATGAAAGCCTCGATATCCGGGTGGTCGCAGCGGAGCGTCGCCATCATGGCGCCGCGGCGGCTGCCGGCCGACATGATGGTGCGGCACATGGCGTCCCAGACGTCCATGAAGGAGAGCGGGCCGGAGGCATCCGCCCCCACGCCCTTCACCGGGGCGCCGCGGGGGCGAAGGGTCGAGAAGTCGTAGCCGATGCCGCCGCCCTGCTGCATGGTCAGCGCCGCTTCGCGAAGCCCTTCGAAGATGCCGCCCATGTCGTCGGGGACGGTGCCCATGACGAAGCAGTTGAACAGCGTCACCTTCCGCCCGGTGCCCGCACCGGCGATGATCCGCCCGGCCGGCAGGAAGCGGAAATCCTGAAGTGCCTCAAGGAATTGCGCGGAATAGCGGGCGCGGTTGGCGGGCTTCTCCGGTTCGGCCAGGGCCTCGGCGATGCGGGCCCAGGTGGCTTCCACCGTCTCGTCCACAGGGGCGCCCTCCGGCGTTTTCAGCCGGTATTTCATGTCCCAGATCTGCTGGGCGATAGGCGCGAGGGACGTCATGATGGGTAAGATAGAGCGATAGGAGGAAAGTATGAATTCCGAACTGCCGGCGCTGGAAAAAGCAATTAACACCTATCTCGACGGGCTGTACGAGGGCGACGCGGCCAAGCTCGCGGAAGTGTTCCACCCCTCCTCGCACCTCTATTCGGGGACCGACGGCAAGGTCGTCGACCTGCCGGCACCCGACTGGTTCGAGGCGGTGAAGAAGCGCCCCTCGCCGAAGTCGAAGGGCGATGCGCGGGCCGACCAGATCCTGTCGATAGACTTCAACGGCCCGGTGACGGCTTTCGTCAAGGTAAACTGCGCCGTTCCGCCCCGATTCTTCACCGATTACCTGACCTTCGTGAAGCTGGACGGACGCTGGCAGGTGATCGCCAAGGTCTATCACTTCGAGACTAAAGCCGGCTGAGACGTCGGGTACCTTCTTCGATTACGCGCTCCAGTTCGGCGGCGAAGGCTCTACGAGGCATTCCGGGCGGGATCGGGGGTAGATACTCGACCACGATGGTGCCGGGATGCTTGGCGAAGCTGCGCCGGGGCCAATGTTCGCCGGAATTGGTGGCGACCGGCACCACCGGCCAGCCGAGCTGGGTATAGAGGGCGGCCGTGCCGGGCTGATAGGGCGCGGCAACCCCCGGCGCGACGCGGGTGCCCTGCGGGAAGATGACCACCTGCCGGCCGTCCGCCAGCGCCTGGCGAGCCCCCTTGACGAGGCCGCGGAGCGCGCTGGGACCGGCCGAGCGATCGACCGGAATCATCTTTGTTTTCAAGGCGTAGATGCCGAAGAGCGGGATGAAGAGGAGCTCGCGCTTCATCACCATCGCCACATCCGGCAGGAGCGCGTGATAGGCGAGCGTGTCGAAGGCCGACTGGTGCTTGGCGGCGATCACCGAGGGGCCGGGGGGGAGATGTTCGAGGCCGCGCACCTCGAGGCGGATTCCGGCCAGGACGCGCATCAGGAAGAAGGTGCCGAGGGCATAGACGCGCTGTCCGAAAACGACGGTTTTCCTGGGCAAAACAATGGTCGGGATCATCAGGACGGCGATGCCGGCGGCCCAGATGTAGAAGGCGGCCTGGAAGACGGCGGCGCGGATCGTCTGCATCAGGCTTGCTCCAGCCAGGCGTCGAGACTGCAGCCGATCAGGTCACCCAGAGCATCCCGCAGAACGACGAGAAGAAATTTCGAGTATTCGCTGGCGATCAGCGTCGCGGTTCCCGGCGAGAGCCACCAGCGGTCCAGGCGCACCAGCGGCGGGAATACCGGATGCGGCACCAGTTCGACACCGGGAAGCCGGTCACCGATCTCGTAAATACTGCGCGGCATGTGGAAGGCCGCCGTGACGACACGGATCGACTTCAGGTTGTTGCGCCGGGCCCAGTCGGCGATCTCGATGGCGTTGCCGGTGGTGTCGGCGGCGGCGAAACCGAGCTCGGTACAGCAGGCGAGCCAGGCTTGCGCATCGGGATGCGCCTGCGCCAGACTGACCTTGCCGGTGCCCGGATTCACCCCTGAAATCAACAGCTTGTCGGCCTTGCGCGCGGCCAGCACGGAGAAGCCCGCCTCGATCCGCTGGGTGCCGCCGGTGAGCACCACGACGGCATCGGTGGCACGAAGGGGCGCCTCCACCGCACGCGGTAACGCCGCCGTGAACGCCAGCAGGCCAGCCAGCCATGATCCAGCACTCACCATGACCACGATGGCGAGAAGGCCGAGCCGGCGCGGCCAGCGCGATCGGTGGCGGGTCGTCCGGCGCATCGTTCAGCCGCTGCCGAGGAGGGCGGCGACCGCCGCGCCCAGATCCTCGTGCACGCCGACCGGGAGCACGGCGGGGGGGATGCCGGCGGCGAGGGTCTTCCGGCCCTTGCCGGTGCGCACCAGCAGGCGCCGGACCCCCGCCGAGGCGGCGGCCTGAAGGTCGACCAGGTCGTCGCCGATCATCACCGTCTCGGCGGGGCCGAGGCGGAACATCGCCATCGCCTCCCGCGGCATGCCGGGGCCGGGCTTGCGCCGGTCGGAGGCGGCCCAGGGCGGATCGGGGCAGAACAGGATCTGGTCCAGCCGGGCGCCGTCGCGGGCGAGGTTCTCGCGCAAGGTCTCGTGGATGCGCCCGAGCATCTCGGTCGAGACGATGCCGCGGCCCACCGCGCTCTGGTTGGTGCAGACCACCACGCGATGGCCGGCGGCGTTCAGCCGGGCGACGGCGGCACCGGCGCCGGGCAGCATCACCAGCTCGGCCGGCGTCTTCACGTAGTCGTCCCGGTTCTCGTTCAGCACCCCGTCGCGATCGAGCAGCACCAGCATGGTCACACCATCCGTCTGAGCGCGAGCAGCACCGTGCCGCGCGCCGCGAGCCGCGCGAGCACCACCGCCGCCGCCAGGAAGCCGGCGAGGATGGCGAGATCCACCGCGCCGAGGGCGAGGTCGGGCAGGAGCGGCACCGTGCCGGCATCGGCCAGCAGCCTGAGGGTGAGGAGGCCGCCGCCGGCGAGGAGCGCGCCCACCACCGCGCCGATGACGGCGAGGCGGGTGACATGGCCTTCGAATTCACCGGCGATCATGCCGTCGCGGGCGCCGATCAGATGCAGGAGCTCGATCGTCTCCTGCTCGGCCGCGAGGCCGGCGCGCACAGCGAGGACGACCACGGCGACGACGGCGAGCGCCACCAGGGCGACGGCGAAGAGGGTCAGCCCCTGGGCGGCGCGGGCTAGGCGGACCAGCCGGTCGACCCACTCCCTGTGCGAGTCGAGCCGCGCACCGGGCAGCGCCTGGGCCACGCGGGCGGCGAGCGCGTTCCGGTCGACGGCGATGCCGGGATCGAGGCGGAGGTCGATCAGGCCCGGGAAGGGCAGGTCGAGCGAGCCGGCATCGGGCCCGAGCCAGGGGGCGAGGAGCCCCGCCACCTCGGCCCTGGTCAGCGGGCGGGCCGAGGCGACGCCCGGGATGGCGGCGAGTTCGGCCGAGAGGGCACCGGCCTTGCCCGCCTCGCGATGGGGCAAGGTGACGGTGAGGCCGAGATCGACGCCCGAGGACCAGCCCCTGACCGCCTGGTCGATGGCGAGCGCGCCGGCGCCGGCGAAGAGGCCGAGGAACACCATCACCGCCACCAGGCCCGGCAGCAGCCGGCCCATGGCGCCGCGCCTGAGCGCCAGGATGGGCCGGCGGATCATGCCGCCTCCCGCGCTTCGAGGCCGAGCTCGCCCTGCACGAGGCGCAGCACCGGGCGGCGGGCGCTGTCGATCAGCTGGCGGTCGTGGGTGGCGAGGAGGACGGTGGTGCCGAGCTTGTTCAGCTCGAAGAAGAGACGGATCAGCCGCTCGCCCATTTCGGGATCGACATTGCCGGTGGGCTCGTCGGCCAAGAGCAGCGCCGGGCGGGCGATGACGGCGCGGGCGATGGCGACACGCTGCTGCTCGCCGCCGGAGAGGGTGGCGGGCCGCGCATCGATGCGGTCGGCGAGGCCGACCCAGGAGAGGAGCTCGCGCACATGCTCGCGCACCTCGGCATCCTTCGCCCCGGCGACGCGGAGCGGCAGCGCCACGTTTTCGAGCGCGGAGAGATGCGGCACGAGGCGGAAATCCTGGAACACCACGCCGATGCGCCGCCGGAGTGCCGGCAGCCGGTCGCGCGGCACCAGCGACAGGTCCTCGTCGAACAAGGTGATGATGCCGCGGGTGGGACGTTCGGCGAGATAGAGGAGTTTCAAGAGCGTCGACTTGCCGGCGCCCGAGGGGCCGACCAGGAAATGGAACGAGCCGGGTTCGAGCCGGAAGGAGATGTCGCGCAGCACCTCGGGCCCCAGTCCATACCGCATGCCGACATTCTGGAACCGGACCAAAGACAGTTCTCCCCTGGGGTGCTTGCCTCCCCCGCCCCCAACCCCCTATACCGCTGGTGACCTTTGGATGAAAGGGCACCGTCCGGCAATGATCCTATCCTGCTCCGCCTGCGGAACGCGGTTCCTCGTTCCCGACCAGGCGCTGGTGCCGGACGGACGGCGCGTGAAATGCGGCAAGTGCGGCCAGACCTGGTTCCAGCAGCCGCCGCCCCCGGAAGCCGCCCCGCCCCCCGCCGCCGGCCCGGCGGCCGCGCCGCCGGCCGATGCGGCGCCGGGCGGCTTCGCCGCCGAGATGGGCCGGCTCGGCCAGCCGGCCGCCGCCGCGGTGGAACCGCCGCTCGACCCGGTGGCGGCGGCGCGCGAGCGCGTCTCCAACCTGCCGATCGTGAAGGCGGATGCCGAGCGGCGCTCCGACCGGGTGGGCTGGATGATCCTCGCCGCCTCGGTGCTGATCGTGCTCGCCGGCGCCTATCTGGCACGCGACCGGGTGGTGGCGCTGCTGCCCGCCGCCGCGCCGCTCTACCAGAAGATCGGCATCCATGTGAGCCCGCCCGAGAAGCTCTCGGTGCAGGGCGTTGTGACCAAGCAGGTGCGCGAGGGCGACAAGACCGTGCTGGAAGTGGCGGGCGCCATCGCCAATGCCAGCACCTGGCCCCGGCCGGTGCCGAAGCTCCGCCTCGTCTTCCTCGACGACAAGCGCGAGCAGGTGTTCGAATTCACCTTCCAGCCGACGGGCGCGGAAGTGCCGGCGAAGGGCAGCCTCCCCTTCTCGACCAAGCTCGCCAACCCCTCGGCGGAGGCGAAGAGCCTCGATGTGGTGCTGGAGACGGGGGACGAGGGGGAGAAGTAGGGCGACCTGAGCCCTCCCTCGCGCGTGAGCGTGGGGGAGGGTTGGGTGGGGGCGGTGCCGCGGATCGCGGCGATGCCGGTTGATCCTCGACAGCGCTCGCCCCGACCGTTGCAGAAGGCACGCCCTCGCATG